>Ga0247608_10003020_pt1 | contig 20093 bp, 23 predicted proteins | sample 176DNAGHGlowgp2_FD_193490 | JGI IMG/M metagenome (GOLD analysis project Ga0247608, IMG submission 193490) | Sheep rumen microbial communities from Palmerston North, Manawatu-Wanganui, New Zealand - 1766 DNA GHGlow gp2 | ecosystem: Host-associated > Mammals > Digestive system > Stomach > Rumen ...
CCCTCAAAGACCACCCCCCCCCCGGAACACACTCACCCCATTTTCTTAATATAATTTAAATTAATAGTTGACATACAAAACTTTCCGAGTAAAATATACAGTGCACTTTAATGCCGTACTATGCCCTGAAGGCGGGAAAGGTCCGATGATAATGGACGACAGCTTACTTAAGCAACATATATTTTCGGGGTGCATGGTCTGTGTTTAGTGTGATACTTTGATACAAAGGCAGGACATTAATGGCTACAAAGCAAGGTATGTGCAAGAACTGCGGTTCTCTGATCATTTTTGATGACAGGAATGAGAATTGCGAATGCATCTTTTGCCATTGCATTTTTCCGGGTGCAGAGGCGGTTAAGATACTTGAGAATCCGGATGATTACACTTTCGCGAATGAGGAGATAGCTGAGACCTCGGAATCCACACATTTTTACGCTACCAAGGTGAACCCTGACATGATCGAGTCCGCCGTGGCACGTGACAGGGCCATGAAGGCTAAGGAGGATTCGGGATCCATCAAGCCGTCTGATTTTGAGATCTCGCCTAATGATGTCAAGGCTCCGGCGAAGCTTAAGGCTATACTTATCGGTGCAACGGCATTGCTGGTTATCCTGATCATTGCGGTCGCTTACCCGTTCTATAATTCGAGGAAGAAGCTTAAGAAGGAGATATCTGAGGGCATCTCCGTACTCAATGAGATCGTCAATATCGACACATCTGCTGACGAGGCAGGCAATGCAAAGGGGTATACGATCTACGGGCAGTCATGCCAGTTCATAAAGCTCGCAGTTCCTTCGCAGATTACAGAAGATAAGTGCAAGCAGCTGTTTGAGAAGTATACTGACCTTCGCGCAGAGAAGGCGGATATCACATCTGATAAGATGAAGGGCGTCACAATGGAGATTTTTGTCAGCAACGGAATCTATGAGGTGACAGGAGAAGGTGGAGTTATCAGTGTTGCTTTCACCGAGGATGCACCTGTTGCGGCACCTGCAACGTCGGATGCGGCATCAGAGACAACAACGGAAGCAACATCAGAGTCGAAGTGACAGGGAGATTATATGTCAACAGATCTTAATTTAGCTATTGAACAGATGAAGCAGAAGGCGGAGAGGAATAACAAGGTCCTCTCATCAAGCGATTTGGATGCGATCTCCAATGATTACGACATCATGCCTGATGACATGGACAGGATCACGAACGAGCTGGAGAAGTCCGGATATAAGATCGAAGATCTCTTTCCGGATGCTCTTGTCCTCGACGGAAGGGAAGACGAGATCCCGGTTGATGACTCCGTCAGAATGTATCTCAAGGAGATAGGTAAGATCGAGCTTCTCAAGGCTGACGAGGAGAAGGAGCTTGCCTCCAGGATGGCAGAAGGCGATGAGGAAGCCAAGAACAAGCTCATCGAATCCAATTTGAGACTTGTGGTATCCATCGCGAAGAAATACATGAACAGAGGCTTGTCTCTGCTCGACCTCATTCAGGAGGGCAATATCGGTCTTATCAAGGCTGTCGACAAGTTCGATTATCAGAAGGGCTTCAAGTTCTCCACATATGCCACATGGTGGATCAGACAGGCTATTACAAGAGCCATTGCCGACCAGGCAAGGACGATCAGGATCCCCGTTCATATGGTCGAGACGATCAACAAGCTTACAAGAATACAGCGTCAGCTGGTTCAGGATCTCGGAAGAGAGCCTACCATAGAGGAACTTGCAGAGAAGATGGGCGGCGAAGCTGCCGGAATGACTCCTGCTAAGATAAGAGAGATACAGAAGATATCACAGGACCCTATCTCTATCGACAAGCCTGTCGGTGAAGAGGAGGACAGCCATCTGGTTGACTTCATCTCCAATGATGAACTCGCAGCTCCTGAAGAGGAAGTTGCTAGGACACTCCTCAAGGAAGACCTCATGAAGGCTCTTGGAACTCTTACAGACCGTGAGCGCAAGGTTATCGAACACAGATTCGGTCTTAAGGACGGCGTTCCCATGACTCTCGAGCAGGTTGGACAGAAGCTCGGCGTTACGAGAGAGAGAATCCGTCAGATCGAGGCAAAGGCCATCAGGAAGCTCTCAAGAGCATCAAGCTCGAAGAGACTTGAGGGATATACAGATTAACACTGTGTGACAGGCTATGGCACGCGGCAGGAAGTATACATATCACAAAGGATTTTTGGCAGATAACGCTTTGGATTTCTCAAAGCGTTCATCTTTTATTAAGGAGATTTTGCTTGAGCGCGTCAATCCTTCCAGGATAATCCTTCCCTGCAAGCAGCATTACGGTGTCAGTGCCATCCCCGTTGTCAATGTCGGCGACGAAGTGAAGGTGGGACAGTGCGTAGCCATGCCGCCTAAGGGCAAGTTCTCACTGGCGGTGCACAGCGGGATATCCGGAAGGGTTACTTCAATCAGCAACATCAGGATGCCTAACGGAATAGAGTGCCCGGCCATAACCATCGTTAATGACATGAAGATGCAGCGCGTTAATTCCATGCGCCATCGCGAAAGCATGAAGCTCGATTCCAAGGATGTCATGGGCATAATAAGCAATGCGGGCATTTGCGGACTCGGCGGAGAAGGCATCCCTACTGCGGCCAAGATCGACCGTGCAAGGAGCTGCGGCGTAAGAGAACTCCTGGTCAACGGACTGCAGAGTGAGCCTTATGCGACATCTGACCTGATGGTAATGTCAGAATACCCGGGATATGTTGTCAACGGGGCAGGTGCCTGTGCCAGAGCGTGCGGCGCAGACAAGGTCGTGTTCCTTCTGTCTGAGCGCCGTAAGGTGTTAATTGATGTGATCAGCAATGCCATTGAGAATGCCCGGGAAGATTTTACCGATCTTGAATTCGAGATCAGACTGTTCAGGGAGAGATTCCCCCAGGGCTATTACAGGCTTGTGGCCAAGGCCCTCTATGATGTTGTCCTAGGACCTGACGAGACACTTGAGAAGAGATGCGGAGCCGTGCTTTTCAACTGTTCCACGATGTGTGCATGCTGGGAGGCTTTGTCCGAGAATATCCCGCTGATGAGCAGAGTCGTCAGTGTAACGGGGGACCTTACAGACGGGCATAACATAATCGTCCCCATAGGTACTCCGGTATCCGAGGTGCTGCCTGACGGCGGAAGGGGCGGCGATACGGCCGGTCCTTTGGTATGGGGCAATGCGCTTACGGGCATTGCAATAACTGACCCGGAGAATACTCCTATCATCAAGCTTACAAATGCCATAACCGTGATACGCAAGCAGGAGACGCCGAGGACACCGTGCATTCACTGCGGCCTCTGTGCGCAGAACTGTCCGATGGGACTGTCACCTCATATCGTATATGAGATGCTCAAGCAGGGAATGCCGAAGAAGGCTGAAGAGGAAGGCGCCAGAACATGTATATCCTGCGGGATCTGTTCATATATCTGCCCTGCCGGGATCAGGCTTACACAGCGCATTGCCAAATTTGCTGCCGAGGGCAAGATAATCGGTGAGAATTCACTTCTGCATAATACGAGATTCACGTACGACATAGAGGGGATAGGAGATCTGTCTCTTCTCGAGGATTATGTATCGGATATCCCGGAGGGGGAGAATCAGGATGACCCCGATGCTATCGTATTGCCTTTCGACGGGGGGAAGATAGTATGAGCAATATCAGATATCTCTCGCCGTTTATACATACTGAGAAGACAGCACCATATATCTATCTGACTCATATCGCCGCGCTCATGCCTTGTGTTGCGGCAGGCTTCGTATTCTACGGGATATCAGCGATAACACTGATCTTCGGGTGTGCGGTTGCTTTTATGCTGCTGGATAATGCTTTCGGAAGGATGGTAAGAAGGGACGGAATCAGCCGTAATTACACTGATTTCAGTTCGATAGAGGCAGGTGTTATATATGCGCTGCTGCTGCCGCCGGGAACATCGCTTGTTGTTGCTTTGACGGGAGTATTGTTCGGGTCTTTTGTGGTGAAGCAGTTTTTCGGAGGGGCAGGCAATAATATCCTCAACCCGGCGTGTGTAGCGAGATTGTGCGTTGAGCTTCTGTTCCCTTCACAGATGTCCAGCTTCAAGGAGCCGCTGACGTCGTGGTTCGACGTAATGTCGCTTATCGGCAGGACGGACGGAGTTATCAGTGGAGACGATCCCCAGAGTCTTCATATCGTGGAGATAATCACCGGTAATTATGCCGGTTATATCGGCACCGGATGCGCCCTGCTCATTCTGTGTGCGTGGATATATCTCCTTGTCAAAGGCACAGTAAGAGTGTATGCACCGGCTTCATATCTTGTTATGCTGGCGCTACTGTATCCGTTTATGAGAGAGGGGCTGGAGCTTAATTCCGAAGGGTTCAAATCTCTCGGTATCTTCCTTATGTCTTCCGGGGCTTTGTTCATCGCCGTCTATATGCTGGGCGATTTCACGACGATGCCGTCGAGGATCTTGGGAGGTGTGTTCGCGGGTGTGATCTGCGCGGTAATGACTGCCGTGCTATACGGAAGGGTATCTGATATGTGCGCAGTACTGGCGCCTGTAATGGCAACTAATTTTATGTCTTTTGAGATAGACTTCTTCACAAAGACGATTGCCAGGAGAGGCAAGTTCAATCAAAGGGAGGTGAAGATAACCAAATGAACGGTTCAAGCCTCCGCAGAGTGATCACTGAGATCGTGGTGATATTCATAATAAGTATTTTTGCCGTGACGGGCGGTATCTATTTGTCCTCCTTCCACAAGGCCGAGAGGGAGCAGGTACTGTATATCAGCAAGTTCTCGGATGTCAGCGGATGTGACAGATATGAGAAGCTGACTACACCTATACTCGACAACTATAAGGATATCGAGGAAGTATATATAGGATATGACCGGGACAATGTTCCCAAGTGCTATATAGTCGACGTCAAATGTGCGAATGAATACGGACAGCAGATGCATGTTCTTGTCGGGATCGATTATGAATCGGCAACATTGTCAGGTATCAAACGCATCAGTGATGAGGATATACCGGTTCCTATATCTGACGGGCAGTTCACAGCTCTCAAAGAGTCTCTGGCCGATAAGCGTATCCCGGTGGCATTCACCGGCAATACATCAGAGGATGATTCCCCGGCACCACGCAATGAGGTTGTCATCAACGGGCTTCATGACGGTGTGTATTATGCCCAGTCAGTCTCCAAGGATTCGTCAGGATATATTGATTATGTCGAGATAGAGGTTGAAGGCGGGAGAATAACCAAAGTCCGCTGGGATGCCGTGAACATGGATCCCACAACTGAGATAAGGAGCAAGGCTTCACTGTCAGGCGCATACAGCGTATCAGGTCTTGACTGGGCAACCCAGTCTTATAATATCTGCCATGCATTGATCGAAGTTCAGGATCCCAAGCTCCTCAACATGAAGTCTGACGGAACCACAGCAGTGGTCGACGGCGTGACGTGCGATATAAGACAGTTTATCAAGCTGTCGGAAGAATGCATCGGATATGCTCATTCCGGGTACCGCAAAACAGATTATTATGCGGATTTTGATGTGGTGCTCGGCAAGCTTATGAGAGGCTCGGCAGAGTCTTTGCATCTGATGAACGACGATGGATTCATTGTGGTTTCCTTCGATAAGAATATTGCTCCTTTCGAGGTGAAGAACAGCGACGGAGTTGTTGTGGAACTCAAGTCAATACATGATCTGGCGGCGCATTACAAGTCCTCCGGCGATGATAAAGAACAGCAGGGAAGCGGAGATAAGGACAAGCCTGAAGACCGGGTGCCTGATAAGAATACTGAGCCTGACAGCGGTGACAGCGGCGGCTTTGTTGACGGCGGAGAGGACGGCGTGATCGATCCGGACAGCCAGTCTGACAATTCGCTTATAGACAGCGTTGACGACCTTCCGATGAGCGAGATCGCCAGCTATGTCGATCCCGTGCCGGGTGCAGGTCCGGGCTCGCAGCTCGTATTGACATGCATAAATACATGCTACAAGTTTATGAAGGATTATCTTAACTGGCTGGTATAAAGATGATAGAAGAACAGAAAGTAAAGGATCTGCCATTTGATGCAGAAGGCGGCGCGGGGCTGTACGGACACAAGCCCCACGTAATGCATGTTAGCCCTCCCAGGTATATGACTACCCGGGCATCTTTGTTCCTTGCTTTCGCTGTTATCGGCCTGGGAATGGCACTGATGACGGATCTTAACATTTTTATCCCTGTCGGATGTGCCGTTGCCCTGACACTTATTTGGAGCCTGACATTCAGATTCGTTAAGACTCCTGTTATCGCACCGGTCGTTGCTGTTGTCATGACACTTCCGGCATGCGCAGCGGGGTATTATCTGGATTCCTTGTATCTGGCGCCGAGCCTGTCGGTGTTCTCTCTCGGCCTCATGTCGCTCTCAGTGACCGGAACTGACGATGACAGCGGCAGCAGACCTCATGCGTTCAAAGAGGTAACAGTTCCCCTGTTCTTCGCAGTCTGCGCTTCTCTGGCCGGTTACTATGTAAGCCTCCTGTTCGAGTCGCGATTTCTCTTTATCGGGATAATCATATCCGTATCGTTCCTGATACTTACTTCGATCATTATCTCAAAGTCATCAGGCAGCCGCTTTTTCTTCACATCCAAGCGCCTCACCGAATTCTGGGATATTCCCGTTGCCGAATTCAGCCAGACCAGGATATTCATCATGGCGAAAGCAAAGTTCATCATGACTACCTCATTCCTCTTTGCTTCTCTCTATGCACTTGATTACTTTGCCGCCGCAGACTTCCGAAATCATCTGATGCTCCCGGCTTCAATGCTCATCGCATTGCCTTTTGTATATATAATCCCGCGCACGGGCAAGGATCACACGTCAAGCTTCGGAACAAAGCATTTCGTTTATGAAGCATTCATTGCCGCAGCTCTCATCAGCATGTTCTACATCAGATACGGTGAGGATCTCACCATATCCAAGGTTGTGTATGCTTTCCTTCTTCTGAACGGGACGGACATAATAGGCAGCGCACTGCTCGCCGTTATCAGGCGCCGTCAGATCTTCGTATCGAGAAGTAAATACATCGACGGAACACCCTTCATGATGACCATGTTCGCACTGCTCATCATGCTGGTGGAGTGCTGTCTGTATAATGCAGTATAAGGATGGAAATCTATCTATGGCCAGGAAGACAGCATCATTAATTCTCGCAGTTGTATTGGCATTATCTGTTATCTCGTGTGGAAGAAACGGGGAGGCTGTCGCACCCGCGCCATCTGAAATAGAACGTGATGGTGCCGTAGTAAGCTATCTTGGTCCGCGCGGAACCTACACGCAGGAAGCCTGTGAGAGGTTCTTCGGAGAGGAAACTGAACTCGTTCCTTTTGAGACAGTTCCGGATGCAGTTACAGCTCTTGTCGAAGGTGACAGCAATTATGCAGTGATTCCCGTCGAGAACACGATCGGAGGAGCTGTCACAGATTATGTTGATACATTGATCTCTAACAGTAGCGTCTCTGTAGTGGGAGAAGTTGAGCTTCCAATAAATCAGAATCTTCTCGTTCTTCCCGGAACGGTCCTGTCCGATATCAGGAAGGTTTATTCTCACAAGCAGGGGATCGCCCAGGGCAAAGAGTGGCTCTCTGTTAATCTCCCTGAAGCGGAGGTTATAGAAGTATCCAGCACTGCTGAGGGCGCCCGCAGGGTAAGCGAAGAGCAGGACAGGAGCTGTGCCGCCATAGCCTCCGCCGGATGTGCTGATGTTTACGGCCTCGAGATCCTGGTGCCTGCCATACAGAACAACGACAAAAATGTCACGCGCTTCTACGTACTGAAGAGCGGTGAAGCAGGTATCTACGGCTCTGCAAGGACTGCATTTATTGCCGAGGGGACGGCAGATGATATGGCGGCGCTTGCCGCAAAACTCAAGAAGCAGGGCATAACCGTGATCGCGATCCATGACAGGCCTCTTAAGACGCAGCTCGGTCAGTATAGCTTTCTTGTCGAATGTTCCTATATTGCAGGTGATACATTCGCACGTGTAACAGGTAACAGTTCCATGAGTATCAGGAATCTTGGCAGTTTTGACGTCAAATGATACTTGATGCCGGGGGTCTGACGCTACCGGGATAACAATCAGCTGGCGGCTGCAGGAAAAGGTAAGTCGGGAAAAGGGGATCAGCGTAAAATAACCCGTAAAAGGAACACCCGGGGTGCCCCCTTTGGGTGTTCTTTTGGCCGAATCAGCATAAAATAACCCGCAAAAGGAACACCCGGGGTGCCCCTTTTGGGTGTCATTCCGGCAGGATCAGCATAAAATAACCCGTAAAAGGAACACCCGGGGTGCCCCTTTTGGGTGTCATTCCGGCCGGATCATCGTAAAATAACCCGTAAAAGGAACACCCGGGGTGCCCCTTTAGGGGTGTTCCCCTATCAGCGGCGAAGAGCGGTCAGAAGAGATCCCGGTAATCCCGAAGAGCCTGTCCTTCCTTATTATTTTGTTTTGATCCCTCTGCCGACAACGTCCTCTGAATATTAGGTTATTAACCACAGGAATAGACCACTCGCATAATTGTTTAGAAGTTTTTGTGATGTCTTGCCAAAAATGTGATATAATGCGTTAGGTTCAAATGATTGCGTAGCTCAGCAGGATAGAGCGACCGCCTCCTAAGCGGTAGGTCGGAGGTTCGAATCCTCTCGCGATCGCCAGTAATTACAGGGGTTTCCAGGGTTTGGGAGCCCCTGTATTTTTGGCTCAAAAGTGGCTGGAAGTGGCTGGAACTATGTTCTGATCATACGGTTTTGAGCATATTTAGCTTGTTCCTGACGTCTTCCACTCGTCTTCTGTCACTGAACGAATAGTGTCTCTCATTGGTCTGCATAGAGTGTCCAAGTACGAGACATCGTTCATTTCCGTCTACTCCGGCTTCGATAAGTTTGGCGTTAAAAGCTACTCTGAAAGCATGGTTGTGAGTTGTCGCTATTCCTAATTTCTTGCAAGCCCTACTTAAGTATCGACCATAACAATCCTTTTGAACCGGCGATCCATCAGGATGATGGAATACATATTTGGATTCCCCTGGCAGAGCCAATGCCAGATCGAGAGACTTACGACATTCATCAGAGATGGGTAATAGGCGACCACCTTTAGGATTCTGCCTCTCATTCTTGGTGTATTCCAAATCGACAAAAGTCTGTTTTCCGGTAGTTTTGCTTCTCGGAACCTTAGACTGCTGGCGATGGATATGCAGGATGTCTCCTTCAATATCACTCTTTAGAAGTGCTGCTAATTCTCCGGCTCTCATTCCTGTCTCAATAGCTATCAGGATCATGACCGCGTGTGGATTATCTGAATGTTCCAGTGCATAAGCTCTGATCTGATCTATCTCTTCAGGTGAGAATGACCGCTCTTCGTTTGTTCTTTCGGACAAATCACAAAGCTTGTAGTATTCATTTGCTTGAATGTAGTTGATCGGATTCTCGATGCAGAGTCGCTTTTTTATGCCGAACTTGAAGACCATTCCTATAATCTGCAACATCTTTCTCAGAGCTTCTTTCTTGGGCTTTCTCAAGAGAAACTTGTCAACGAGCCATGTTCTGAGTTCGTTTTCAGTTATCTCAAAGATCCTCTTTCCCCTGATCTTATCATCTATATAATTGAAGTATCTTCTGTATTCGATGATAGTGTGTTCTGAGATGGCATGTGTTCTTTTGTCTTCGACAAACATTTCAAATACTTCTTCAAATGTTTTGAGCTGATCATCGAGAGACTGATAATGATTGAAAAGGTAATCGTACAACTCGTCTTCTGTAGCTTTTTCCACCCACTTTCTCTTACCGTTAATATATACGTGGGTGCCAATCTTACCGTCATGAGTCTTACTCTTTGATGTAACAACAGAGATCTTCTGGGTGTGTTTTGCATCCACGTAAACCTTTTTTGCTCTTGGTATCATATCATTCACCGCACAAGCAAAATCGGGGTTACTCTGTAATAATAACATCAACTCATTATCGGTCATAGACTTATTACGCGATTATCCTTTCTCGATGCAGTTATCCCAGCATCGGTATTTTCCCTTTTAAAGCTGAGGGGGAAGCGCTTACATACCGCCCATCTTTATGCCGCGGGCATCATTCTTCTGATAGTTCTTGCGCTCTTTCCGAGGCGCTTTGTTGTTGTCATCCTGTTGCTTAGGTGCTGTGTCCAGGATGCTCAGAGCATTTGCAACAAGACGAGCACCGCTGCCAAAAGCGTCGTAAGAAGACAAGGAAGGAGCATCCTGTGATACATCTGATCCGAATTGTTCTGGATCTGATCCTTCAGTTCTTTCTTCGCTTTCGCCAGATCCGAAGCATTCTGCTCGCTCATCTTCCCAGCCTGTGACTCCATCCTCTCCATCAGAGAAGTTGCTTTGGATTCCATTTCCTTTGATATGTTCTGTTCCTTTTCCGCCAGCCAATCTACTTCCTTGCTGAAGATCTCGTTCATCTGGACGAGATAATCTATCATCTGGTCGTTGGTCACCATCGAGTTCATAAGTTCCAGTTCCTTGGCTATAGCTGCCAGGAGTGCGTTCCAGTTTGCTTCCGTGATCATCACGCACGGTGTTGTCTTCGATGCCTGGCTGAGATTCTTCCTGGCTTCCGCCTTGGCCTCTGAGTATGCTTTCTCTAATTCTGAATTCATTTTGCATTGTCTCCTTTAAGAATTTGGTCTCATGTAACCTGTTATCCCGGCACTTCTTGCCGTCAGGGGTGGTATAGGTTATGTTCTTTCTTGTGTCTGTCCAGGTAACCTGATAGCCGTGTTCTTCCATAAACCTGATGAAATCTTCCCGGGTTTTGGCTCGTCTCATCGCTTCCTCGATGGTTACTACAAGCTGAAGCTTCCAGCTATTCTGTCTGCCAATCGCTCTGAACTCGCGTGCTCTGGGCAGCTTCATTCCGTCTTTGGGTGAGGGTGTTACTACTGACAGACCATACTTCTTGCACAGATCATCTGATGTATCACGCCATCTTTGGATGTCATGTTTGTCCGAGTGATACTTCTTTCCATCAATGAAACTCACGCTGTTGAACACGATATGAGAGTGAATGTGGTCTCTGTCGACGTGTGTTCCTACCACGGCTTCATATCCAGGGAATTGTTTCTCAGCAAATTCGACAGCAACTTTATGAGCCATTTCAGGTGTGATCTTCTCGTCTGGTGAGAAGGATTGGCACAGATGGTAGTACATTCTGCCGTCTGTTTTCTTGTGATAATTCTTGGTAAGCATCATGTTTGTGTATGCTGTTTCTGCCGGACAGTTGATACCGGTAACGAGTTTCTTGCCTTCGTGAGTGGTCTTTGCTTCCCTCATGACATAGGCGAGAACCTTGTTCATGTCATCGCAAGTCTTGTTACTTCCGTTCTTCAAGAGGGTAACTGTTGCCATCAGCGCCACCTCCTTCTCTCCAAAAGATCGATGATACTCTTGCCGATCGAAGCATATTCAGATAAGAACTTACCCAGATCAACGACTTGGACCTGCCCTGAGTTAGCTAATCTAGTGAGCTGGTTGATGTTATTCCCGAGTGCACGATGCTGTCTGTTGAGTTCATCGAGACCTTCGATGACGAAAATCTGTTTACCAAGACAGCACTTTGTCATGTATGCTGTGACAGTCAAGTTTGCAGTCTTTGCATTCTTGGAGATGGTATCGTACTCCTCTTGTGTAAGTCTTAAATCTATTCTTTTATTCCTCATATATATCCTCCTTTAATAATAGAATGGGTTCGGGCAACTGCCCGACAAGCTGTGTTCGTGTGTACGAACGCGGTGCTTGCTTTCCGACTGATGCATGTCTACTTAGTAAGACTGCTGTGCCGGATTTATTAGTTGAAAAAGAAAGTAATGGTATTGCGGGTTCACTGCTGATCCGCCTCTGTTGAAGGATGAATGCAACATTGCAATTGTGCCTATAGTTTCTTTTCTTCTGATAAACTTGCATACATGCATCCTTCCTTTGTCATGGTCCAGTACCAGCAGTTACCGTCTTTGACCGATCTCACTTCATTTATCAGCTTCTTTGCTTCATTCATAGTCCTGATTGATATTCCCAGTTCCTTACCTCTGGCATAAACTTCGTTTGCCTGCATGCGATCGTTTTGTGTGAGAAGATCCCGGATGAGTTCGACAGCCTGCCCGAGTTTTGAGTTATCACTTGGGGAAGGTGCTGAAGACAGGATGTCGTAAGCTGTAACGTGTTCATAACCGTCTACCCATTCGAACACATTGTTATCGTCCAACTTGAATGCAATAGAAGTTCCCTCGATGGCAAGAGAAGATTTATCGTGAACGATGACCCTGATCTCAGGGTCTTCTTTCAATCTCCCGACAAGGAGCACACTTCTGGCATTGGCTCTTATGTCCATCGATCCGATCCCTCGTTGTGCGCTGTTTGAACTCTGACTTTTGTTCAGATGTCCGATGAGAACTACAGCGCAGTTGTGTCTCTCTGCCATTCTTCCAAGGGAAGAGAATACTGCTCTGATATCAACAGCGTTGTTGATATCCACCTTGGCTCCCAGATAGGCCTGCAGCGGATCGAATATGATTAATTTTGCATTAGTTCTAACGATTGCCTCTTCAACTCTTGGGTCGAGCATTGTGACCGGTTTCTCATCTTCGTTGATGTTGAAGATGTGCTCTTGATCAGCACCTGACATCATGAGTCTCGGCTTGATGGTATCGCCAAGACCATCTTCTGCAGTCTGGTAGATAACATTGAAAGGAATGTTAGGTTCAGCATTCGGTAATGCTTCTCCTGAAGAACAAGCAGCTGCAACCTTCAGGAGAAAGTGCGTTTTGCCGTGACCGGGATCACCTTGGATTATTGTGATCTTTCCTAGTGGGATGTATGGATACCACAGCCAGTTGACTTCCTGGAGTTCCACATCAGATATTTTGGAAAGAACAAGTTCAGTTGGTTTGTTGTTCATGTCTTTATACCTCAGATCTTTGATGTAAACAGAATATGTATTTTGGTCTGGAAATAGAATTGACGTTAGTGGTCAACGTTTTTGCATAAAAAAGCTGTTTCCAGCCTCGAAGCGAGGCAACATACTCCTCAAACTCCATAAATATATGGGTTTGTGAGCATTGACTTGATGGGTCAATGTTTTTATGCAAGGAGTTTTGATTTCTTCAGTCATTTTTGTTTCTCCATAGCGTTTGATACATTAACCTTACTTTGTTCAATCTCATAACAGAATGGTAACTTGGTTAACAAGTGTTTGGTTGAAAAAGCCCCAAAACCGTGCGTGTTAGAAATAGATAACATCCTTCAAATCCTTTATTTACAGTAGTTAGCGACCATGTTAACCGGATTAACATGTTTTGATGTATTTGGTTTGAATTATTAATGATTTTGTTCATCACGTCTCTCCTTTCTCACGATCAAATAAAAAAGGCGCCGGACAAATCAGTTTATGTAACAACGTGTGTTACATAAGCTGACCTGCACGACGCCGGTAGCATAGTAGAAATGACTACTATCTCCATTTGATCACTACAAGTGTTATGGATATTTAATTGTTTGCTTCAGAGCATAGACTCATCGGTAAGTAGGTTATAACATGCTGATTATGAACTGTCAAGAACAAATGTTTTGTTACTCGGCCAAAACATGGAAACTCTGGTGTGATGGTTTCTCTAAAAAAGTTCCCTTTACAGATTTCCTCTGGCCCATTTGTCAATTCTTGCATTTCGCTTGTTTATGAAATCAAGAACTGTATGTTGCTATCTGTTACTTTTGTTATTTAACCTTATGATTTTCTTTTTCAATTGCATCATTGATTTCTTTTGCTACCGATGCGAGAAGAATCTTAAGATAATTGTCCGGATCATCATAAGTAGTCATTCGTTCATCGAATTCATTTAACGAAACGATTAGCCTTTTGATTTGCTTGGAATACTTATTGAGAAATAAATAAACACCGATTGGACCCTCACCATTACCATCTTGGAAAGCACTATAACCATAATCGAATCTCTCATGATACGAAATAATGCCTTCAGACCACAAAAGAAACACAGAATTTACAACTTTTTTTCCTATATCAGGTTCCGAATTTATAAATGCAGTGTTCTCATCGCCGTAATACAAGCGTTCAATGGTTACACCCAGCTCTTTAGCAATCTTAGCAATCGTTGTTAAGTTTGGTATTTTTCTTCTGTTTTCATATGCGCTAAGCGTTGTGTTAGAAAAACCGCAGTTCCTTGCAAGGTCTTCCTGCGATAATTTTTTACCCAATCGAACCTCTCTGATGTTCTTGCCTATATTATCATCGTAATTCATACACTTAACCTCCGTTATATACCTATAAGTATACACAACTTGCACGATAATTCAACCCATTTAACCATCGTTCTATTTTCTTTGCTGCCATATCACTTCCTTTGAACACGAATAATGCCTTCAAGAGCCCATATACATTGAATAAACAGAGAAATATTCAACTTGTTTCATCTATGGCAGAGTCAAATCATGACCGACTAAAAACCGGTCAAATATTGAAAACAGGAGGAAATACATATGAAAAGTATTTCTATGAAGAACGATGGACATCCTAATCCACCAAGGGTTAAGGATGTATGGAATGCCTTCATGGCAGAAGGAGCCGTGTTTGGGAAATATGATATTCCCTATTGTCCAACTACTGCCACTACGATCCCCAAAATGATAATCACTTGGGATGAAGCTAAAGCAATCTATAAGAAGCAGATTAAGCTCGACAGTCATTTTAGAAACGAGGCTTATGTGTGTTTCTATATGGATGATTACAAGTTTGATGGCGCCAGAGGTATTTGGTATGACCCATATAAGGTCTTAACGATTCTTCGTCATTTCCGCGGTGTCATAACTCCGGATTTTTCCACTTACCAAGATTTTCCTGTTGCATTGAAGATCTGTGCAACTTTCAGAATGCGACTCTGGGGTTATTGGCTTGGTAAGAACGGAATACCGGTCATTAACAATGTTCGTTGGGGCACACCCGAATCCTATGATTACTCATTTGAGGGTATACCGGAGAACAGTATCGTTGCAATCGGCACAGTTGGGGGGAGCCCTAGACAGTTAGTTAATCGCGAACGCTTTATCGAAGGTCTGTATGAAATGGTTAAGAGACTTAATCCTCATACCATCCTAATTTACGGCTCTGATAAATACGAATGCTTTGATGCCCTAAGGCAGCAGGGTATTAATGTCATCCAGTATTCAAGCAGCACTGCAAGCTACTACGAAAGGAGACGACATCATGAGTAAAGGTAACAGCAACTTATTTCACGGAACGCTCGGTACCACTGTCAAAGGAATAACTCAGCCACTCGAGTCATATTCCGATAGGGGGGTAAAAATACCGGAGCACATTAGGGCAATGATAGCTAAGCTTCCCAACAAAGGAGATTACATCCAAGGCTCAAAAGACGACTTTAGCATTCAAGATGTTAGCGTTATGTCAAAAGAGACTGGCGTTGAGTTTGCCAAAGTCACCATTGGTAATAAATCTTATCTTATACGAGGGGATCGTAGAGGAGCTGATATACCAGATGAGCTCTTGAAAAAGATGAAGCCTCATAATAGTTCTTTTGATTTTCACAGTCATCCCCACAACGATGATCTAGTACCATCTCAAGCTGATATAGACGCTTTTAAAGACATAAAACGAGTAACAGGTCAGAAAAGCAGCATGATTATAAGCCCAAATGGCAGAAAGTCATCGTATAATGAAAATGGTATTATCTCTGTTGGATACATAGAACACACCATCGATGACGACTACAAAAAAGCTCTCGCAAAACTTTTTGGAGGTAATTAAAAATGATAAATAAAAATGAAGCTAGAATAGAAGCTTGGACCATAATCTCTGAGTTGTTCGGAAACGATTACTTTCGCAGTCACTTCGAAGGATCATGCGAATCTTACCCCACAGATGATGACGATAGTATTGTCTTTGATTACTTTATGGGGTTCGAATCTGATAGAAAAACAAACTTATGGACCGTATTTGCCAGGGTTTCAGTAAATAGAGAAACCAAAGAAGCGATTTTTCTGGATTACAAAACTCCCGATGGCAAACGTATGGATAATCCTCCAAGTCCCATTAGACTTGCTTAAGCAATCTGTCAAACTCACGCAGTACATGAGTTGCTCAGTAGAGACAAAAAAATGACAGGGAACAAAATCTCTGTCATTTTTATGACTATTATTAGCTAAGCCTAACTTAAATCTGTTAGAAGCTTAAACAAGGAATTCGCAATTATCCGAACTAGGCATAGTGTATAATTAATCTGACAGAGCACTTGCTTTGTTGAGACTATGTTAAGTTTGGAATTACAGAAAACAGATTGAAGATATGACTCTTATTGAAGAATATTTAGATAATATATCAAAGATGCAACTATCTTTGGATGACTATGCCGACAAACGAAAAGTTCGTAAAAGCAATAAGCTTGCGGGTAGAAACATTAAAATAGCAGAATGCATTAATACGCAAGAAGAGCTAAAAGAACAATTTGTTTGTTTACTGAATTCAGATGATAGGCAAGTCCGTGGATGGGTAGCACACCATGTAATTGAAAGAATGACTTATGATAAGGCTACGCGACAAAAAGCATTGAGAGTTATAGAGGATGACGCAGTTAATAACCCAGATAGTGTATTTAGATTGGGAACTAAAATGTGGCTGAAAGATTACTATTCAGCTCATCCAGAGGATAGACTTTCTGAATAGAAAAAAGTATCGGGATGGAATAGCATATCGCAATTATCCGAACTAGGCATAGTGTATAATTAATCTGACAGAGCACTTGCTTTGTTGAGACTATTTTAATATTGGGGAAGAATATGTTTTTGCCGGAAACAATAGTTGGGATTGAAGAACTTCAGTCTCGAATTCCTGAGAAATTGCAGCATTGGTATGAGTTTGGTCTCATAACTGATTTGAAGTTTTATCACGATATTGATGATCTTGGTCAGGATATCAGATGTATAAAGCTTGTTCTTTCAGATAGAGACAATCAATATCGTATAGGTTTATATCTTCAAAATGTTTCCGGCGAAATCAGGTTTAATGCATATAACGGTTTTGGAAATGGCTTTGATATAGAAGATAATTTCGGCAAGGGTTGGGAAAAATCGACGCGATATCATCTTTACTCATTCGAAATGGATGCTGATCCGGATATTTATTGTGGAAAAATAACAGTAGAGTTGTTATAACAAATCGCAATATTCTCGACAAAGCATAGTGTATAATTAAACACGTCAGAGAAAGATTTCTGTAGGAGATAATGAGCAACGTCTATGATCATTGCACCATCACATGTTAAAGACTATTGCGTTGAGGATAAGGAAGATCCGAGGTTTATAAGTATCAGAAAGCATTTTCATAATTCAAATGCCAGGGTGTATAAGTTGCGGTGTTCATGTGGTTCACAGTCTTTCTGTTGTTTTTCAAATGAACATCCGGACTTTGTGTGCGAATGTGCAAGTTGCGGCAAAAGGATCGTTGTTTACGATCTGGCTGAATATCCTTGTGCATGTAAATTGGACGAATATTTGGAACTCGAGAAGGTTTTACAACAACCCACTCCGGTCTATCCTGTCTATGAGTATGGTAGTGATTTCTATGAGACGGGTGCGGATGAAAACGCTGTGACGTGGTTCTCTGTTTATATAGTTAAAGATGGAGCATTATTCTTAGCTATAGATGATGAGACAGCATAAGAAATGAGTGGACATTTGAGCAAAAATGAACAAACATAGAAAACTGAAAATGGCATTAAGTATTACTCTGATGGAAATCACTATCGTGATAGTCTGTTTGTTGTTCCTTGGCCCCGCTTACAACGATATTATCAATGCTGATTACAATGTTCTTGGCGGCGTTTTGGGAGGGGGAACAACGTACAATAAAGAAGTTACTCTCACTCGTGATTATAAAGGTCACCTTGCGGGAACACGTTTTACTGCATACAGGATCTCTTTTGATAGAAGAATAATCAGTTCAAACCTTGGTTCTCACAGAGAAATAAATCTTATCCCTTTTGATTATGTGGAAGAGAAAGAAGATATGATCGCGACGGCAAACGCTATGCAAACCAGAATGGATGAGTATATTTCATCACGCAAAACATATATGATATCTGTTTCAGCTGGTTTTCTATTATTGGGGATTGCCGCACCTTTTATTTCTGTCTCAATAAGAAAATATAGAATAAAGAAGATGCAACAGAAGGAATAGCAATATGAACAATTATAAGAGAAGAATCATTTGGTTATTAACTGATGTATTACTATTATCACTCGTGGTTACTTTTCTGTTTTCATCTAATATTCATCGAGCGTTAAGAATAAAAAAGAATAATGGTGGTTATCAAAAAAGCATTGAATTATCACAGAATCTTTTAGCATATAGTTCGTTTGATGAGAATTCCGGAGAGTCCTTTATCGGAGGTTTTTCTTTAGATAGAGGTACAATTCTTTATCTTGAAAATGCTTACAACAATGCATTAATTGGTTACTATATCGACAAAGAGGAAAACAAACGCGATGTATATATAGATATGTCAGAGACCGTTCTTTTACCAGAATTACAACAGTATATGTTTGAACTTAACGAAATCAATTATAGTAGAGCAAGCAACTCAATGAAAAAAGCGGTAATTCAAGATTATCCTATATCTCTGATTTTTGCTATTATTTTAGCGTTGTTGAATACTGTAATTGCAAAAGATAATAATAAATATCATGCAATATGTTTGGTTACTTGTATTGTTTTGGTTATAGTACTATCTTTTATTGCGCAAAGATTTAGTCTGCCAATTTAGCTATTATGAATGTATGATATGAACCTTGACAAGAAATTACGAGTTTAAGAGAAAAATGACTGGAGAAGGCAGAAAGGCTGGAGTGAAGGAATATGACTACTTGTTGTATATCAAAGACATAACTTCGCTTTATGATCAAGGAGAAATATGGGACGAAACACAGATTCGTTCGAGAACTCCAAAACTCACGGAAACCATAACGAGTGTATGGTAAAAAAGTGGCTGGAAAACTGGCTGGAACATGAACGGGTAACCCCGATAATGCTTATCCTTTCTGCATTTTCGTTTCCGTTCATGTTGCTCCTAAGCGGTAGGTCGGAGGTTCGAATCCTCTCGCGATCGCCAGTAGATACGGGGTTTCCAGGGTTTAGGAGCCCCTGTATTTTTTGCCCGAAAGTGGTTGTAAATGGTTGAAAAAGAAAAAATCCCTGTTCTATGCCCATTCCGACACACCTAATAAATCAATAATTCTTTTAACAGCATGTTATAATTCACTTGAGCAGAGGTGATGAAATGGTAACATGGCGAGATATCGTGAGATGTGGGTTCGACCCCCACCCTCTGTTCACTTTTTATTTGGATATGGTTGGGAAAAGGAATAAGGATGAAGAAAACAACGTGCTATACATATTTCTCTATCAAAGGGGAGTTTGATCCGGACGAGATTACATCAATTCTCGGCATCCAACCGGTAAAAACATTTCGAGCCAGCGAACCCAGATATTATCTGAAAAACGGACAAAAGATCGATACAGGATATAAGTATTCGTGTTCTTGTTGGGATGGATGTCGTTGTGATGAATATGACGTGATCATCAGCAATCAGATGGAAAAGACTATAGAACCACTGATTCCGAAGATCGATCTGCTTAATGAGATACGTGAGCGTTTTGAAGCGACTTATACTTTGGAAGTAGTACCCAGCATTTGTTGCGAGCATGAGAAACCCTGCATATCACCTTCGATGAAAGTAATTGACTTTTGTTCGAAGGTCAGGGCTGATCTGGATATTGATTGGTACATAGATAATGTTTGAGATAGAACATGAAATCAACAGGATGGTGAAATAAGCAAATCGGGATCTGCCGGGATGGTATAATTATCTTGTCTGAACGTAATTGTTAACCGCAGGGAACATTGTAACTAAGATGCACAATAAGGGGGATACTATCTGTGAAATGCAGCAACTGTGGCGGAACATTAAGATATGATATTGCCAGTTATGGTCTGGTATGTGATCTCTGTGGAACGG
>Ga0247608_10003021_pt1 | contig 20091 bp, 18 predicted proteins | sample 176DNAGHGlowgp2_FD_193490 | JGI IMG/M metagenome (GOLD analysis project Ga0247608, IMG submission 193490) | Sheep rumen microbial communities from Palmerston North, Manawatu-Wanganui, New Zealand - 1766 DNA GHGlow gp2 | ecosystem: Host-associated > Mammals > Digestive system > Stomach > Rumen ...
AGGAGGGTCGTCGTCAGCTTGTACTGTGACCTGGGCATCTCGATACCCATGAGGGGAACTGAATTCTGGATCCTCTCATCGTGCGGATCAAAGCAGATAAAATTGGCAACGCCGAGGTCATAAAGCTGCCTTAGCATTGCCGAACAATCAAGTGAAGCTCTGAGATTCTGTCTGGTCTCAGTCCTTCCTTCGTAGACAAACGGCATGATGATGTTGATCCTTCTTGCCTTGCCTACGCAGGTCGATACGATCCTCAAGAGATCCCTGTAGTGGTCATCGGGAGACATTATATGCTCTCCGTCGATCAATCTGATGCGGATATTGGGGGATACACAGTCAGTGATGATGAATACATCGTGACCTCTGACGCTCTCTCCCATGGAGAGCTTGCCCTCACCGGTCTGGAATCTGATGAGATCAGCATCGATGATATAGTCTGAACGCACATATCCGGGACGGTTGACATAAGGTGAAGCACATGTCTCGAGCCTCTTCTGTCTCTTCTGTGAAAGGATATTGCTTACGTTCTTGACAAATTCTTTGTTGGAAGTGTGGCCAATGATGCCTATTGGCCCGATGGGTTCAAGCTTAATGCCGTTATAAGTAGAAGACGTCATGATTCACCCCTGCTTTCTTACTAATATAAGTATTGAACAAAAGAAAAAGTAATTCAATGTAAAAATGCACGAAATGAAGTATGTTAATAAGTCGATTTTTTGTCTTAGAAAACGAACTCGGTAACAGCATCACAAAGATCTTTGATACCTGATTTTTTGTCTGATGAGATGGCAAAAACAGAGCAACCCTCTTTAAAATCAAGGTGTTTTGCCATCATGGCTATCTGTTTTGAGACCTGCATCTTTGATAATTTGTCGCATTTTGTGAATACGACAAAATAGGGAAGACCGTTGTTGTTCAGGAACTCTATCATATTTATGTCATTTGTTGAGGGTTCATGTCTTATGTCGATCAGACACAGGACGAGATCGATATGTCTTCCGCTCCTGAAATAGTCGTCGCAGAGCTTCGAAAAGCGCTCTTTTACTTCTTTGGAAGCCTTTGCATAGCCATAACCGGGCAGGTCAGCGATCAGCAGTTTGCCGTCTGCCTCGAAATAAACGACCTCGCGCGTCTTACCGGGGGTCTGTGATACTCTTGCAAGCTTTTTGTTATCTGCAATGGCATTGACAAGGGAAGACTTGCCCACGTTGGATTTGCCGCACAGGACTATCTCGGGAAGGCCTTGATCAGGACACTGTGAGATGGTCGCTGCGACCTTAAGAAACTTTGTTTTTCTGTAATTGATCTCCATACGAATGATTTTACACTTTATCAGGCAAAAGCAAAATCGACAAATTGTTATATTTTCGTATGTTTTCGGAGCTTTTTGGCTTGGTTTTGCTGATAGGATGACCCCATGAGCAGGCGTAATGACATAGTTTGGGATAAGATAATGGAGCGGCCGGTCCTTCCTCTGGCGCTCTTTATGTCATGTGCACTGCTCATGACCTTTCTTTTTGACAGCCTGATCCCCCAGTGTGTGCTGGCTCTTATGGTCTTCCTGGTCATGCTTAAAGAACGTGACAAGTGCGGGAAGTATATCATCTTAGTGATCCTTACGGTCTTTGTTACACTCTTCCTCGGTATTATCATGGTAACAAGGCTCGATATATCTGCTGATGAACGATTTTACATAGGCAACGCCAGGATCGACTCTATCGAGCACCGCCTTTCGGGCAAAGCCGTGTGCTATGTTACCCTTGATGACGGAGATACGGCTGTTATCTACGCTGACAAAGACCCTTTCTGGGATCCCGGGAGCACGATCGATATCCAGGGACGGCTGAAGACACCGCCCGGTGCCACAAATCCCGGACAATTCGACCTTAAACAGTACCTTAGAAGGCATGGGATCAACTATGTTCTGACTGTCACTGGTGATCCTGCGGCAACAGACAGCAATCTGATAGCAAAGTTAGGTGGATATGCCGACAGGCTCCTTTATGACTTCAGGAAGAAGATATATGCTTCTGTGTCAGATAGTATGGACAGCGATAATGCTCATCTGACGGCGGCATTATGCCTTGGTGATCCTTCGCTCATGTCAAAGGAAGCAAAAAGTGCTTTCAACCTCACTTCGTGTTCGCATCTGATCGCAGTCTCAGGAACACATTTCAATGCCATGATGACAGTTATCACTTTTGTGATCTCATCACTTGACAAAAAGAGGACAAAGACTGCCGCGGTCTTACTGTGTCTGATGATAGCGCTCATCACGGGCTTTAAGGAGTCGGTAACAAGGGCTTTTGTGATGAACATCTGCATGATAATGTCAAGGGATAAGCTCTCAGGATTATCTATCGGAGTTATGGTGATGATGATCGCAGATCCGTTTGCCGTTATGTCACAGGGACTTCAGATGAGCGCTGCAGGTAGTTTTGGGATACTCTATTTCGCTCCGCCCGTGAGGAGGAGACTCGTCACGGGAGGGGTCAGTAAGGCTTTATCGGATACTTTGTCAGCTTCAGCAGGTGCTCACATAGGTCTTCTGCCGTTCTACGGGTTTTACGGGATGAGGATATCAGTGTTCAACTACCTTTGCCAGCTGTCAGGAGGCTTCGTAGTCACGGCCATCTGCATGATATTCATTCCTGTCATGCTCCTTGTATCGTTCAAGGCAACATTCGCGATCTATGGCCTTGAAGCGTTGACAGGACTTCTGTCGGGGCTCGTATCGGAATGCTCGTCTTTGTCATATCTGTCAGTTAACTGCGGCAGATACGGTAAATATGTCTTTGTTATCTTATATGCATTTATATTTGTGCTGTTCCTTCCTGACGGCGTGGTCAGGAAGATCCTTATCAGGCCATTACTGGCAGCTGCGGCCCTTGCTTGCGGCTTTGCCTTATACCGTTTTGTCTTTCCGCCGGCTGCTGAAGTCATCTTCCTTGACGTAGGCCAGGGAGATTGCTGTCTAATAATTGCGGGTGATCATGCGTTGATGATAGACGGAGGCAAACCGGAGAACGGTGAAGCCCTGGCTGATGTGCTGAACTGGTATGGCATAGACAGGCTTGATGCCGCCGTGATCTCACATTGGGACGATGATCATTACGGCGGAATATCATATCTGTACCGCGAAGGGAGGACAGATCACATTCTGGCACCCGTTGAATGCACGCTTTCCCCGTCAGATCCTGATCACATCGGTCAGGTTGAAGTCCTGAGGACTGGCAGCAGTGTGAACTTTGACGGTGTCGAATGCGATGTACTCTGGCCCATAGCAGCTGTTGACGGCGGAAATGAGGATTCTCTTGTGATGATGGTCACGGCAGGAGGGTGTAAGATCCTTTTTACGGGTGATATCGGCGAGGAGACGGAACGGAAACTCATCAGCCTTGGATCCATGGGAGACTGCGACATCCTCAAAGCCGCTCATCACGGCAGCAGATACTCTTCATGCAGGGATTTCATAAGATCGGTCACACCTGAGGTTTGCGTCATATCCTGCGGCAGGCATAACAGTTACGGGCATCCCCATGGCGAAGTTGTGGAAATACTGAGCGAAAACTGTGTGAATGTCAGAAGGACCGATCTGGAGGGGGCAATATCGTTTGAAATAAATTGAACTTATTAGTATTCTATTATGGAAAGGAATACGTATGAATAAGACAAAGATCATTGCAATGCTGGCTATCCTTTCCTGCATGCTCGCAGGGTGCAAGGATACCCCCGAAGAGACTACAACGATACGGCAGACAGAGGTGCCGCTTGCACCGTCCACCGTGGCGACGACTTCCGTTCCTGCTGCGACGACCGGCGGCATACCGGAGATAACAGAGAACACATCAGTATTGTCTGAACCGACCCCCGGGGATGTTACGGAGCCCATGATCCTGTCGGCCTTCAGCAATGCCAAGCTCAAGGTCGGTGATCTGTTCGATGCTAATGAGTTCATAAGCTATATCGACGATCATGACAGGAATCCTGTCCTGTCTGTCGAGACCCCTGTAGATACTACGACTCCCGGCGTTTATGAGACGGCGCTCATCGTTACCGATGCCAATGGCAATCAGGCAAGGAAGTCGCTGACCGTGCGCGTGGTAACAGGGGAGGAGACCCCTACGCCCACACCTGAAGGCATTACACCGACTCCCACGCCTGTTCCCCAGCCTTCAAATCTTGATTTCAGTGAGTTCCGTTCGAGGTACAGCGGCGACATCGAGTACGGCATCGACGTGTCCAAGTGGCAGGGAGATGTTGATTACGGCATGATAAAACAGGAAGGATGTTCGTTCGTCATCATCAAGGCGGGTACATATTACAAGGGCGAGTTTGTTTTTGACTCGATGTATGAACAGAACCTGGCAAATGCCAAAGCTGCAGGGCTTAAGGTAGGGCTTTATTACTACACGCCGATCACTACCGAGGCTGTCGTCAGAGACTGTGTCGATAAGATCTGTGAGTCTTTAAACGGAATGGAACTTGAACTGCCCATAGCTTATGACATGGAGCAGTGGAAGAGGTTCCAGCAGTACCATATCAATCTCCAGGATTTAAACGGTCTGTTCTATGCTTTCTGTGATGAATGTGAGAAATACGGCTATCAGGGAATGCTCTACAACAGTAAGAACAAGCTCGAGACAGTCTTTGATGCCAAGGATCACCCCGTCTGGCTCGCACATTATACGCGCACCACGACTTATGAAGGCGATTACATGCTCTGGCAGGTCAGCAATGTCGGAAGGATACCCGGCATTAACGGTGATGTCGATCTGAACATACTGTATAATAGGAACGGAGACGATCAAGGAGCTTAATATGGCCGGCAAATACATGGATGGCAAGGATTTTATGAAGGTCTTGGACGAGGATTGTTCCGGCGTCAGTCTTGTCCTGCTCTTCGGAACCGAAGAATACTATATCGACAACTGTATCAAGGCTGTGAAGAAGGTATTCCTGGCTCCCGGGAGCAGTGATATGGACCTTAATGTCATCCCGCAGGATTCCAAGGCTGATTTTGCCGAACTCGAAGGTCTGATCCAGATGCCTCCGTGGATGAGCCAGAAGCGCGTCATCATCTGCAGGAGCCAGTCGCTATACAATTCGGAATTCGGCGAGAAGGAAGAAGGGATCCTCAAGAATATCCCCAAGTCGTGCATCGTCGTTTTCGCGCCGGAGAAGGCAGAGAAGAACCGCAGGATAACGAAGTTTATCCTGAATAACGGAATAGCCTCTGAGATCAATCTTTTCCCGGATGAACAGCTTTCTGCGATAATCAAGAACAGCCTGAAGAAGGACAATATCGCGATCTCTGATGCAAACTGCGCTTCACTTATCGCCAGGTGCGAGTCGAGGATGAGGCTTATATCATCTGAGATCGCCAAGATCAAGCTCTTTTGCGCCCAGACGGGCAAGACGGATATCACATATAATGACCTGGAAGATATGTGTCCTCCTGATCTTAATGCGAGCATATTCACCATAACCGACTGCTTTGGTTCGGGTAAGTGCGATAAGGCGTTAACGACTCTTAATTCACTGCTCATACGCAAGGAGCCGGTTCAGAAGCTGAGAGCCACGCTCATAACACATCTTAAGAGGCTTATCCTTGCGAAAGATATCAACAGCAGACAGGAACTTGCCGCCAAGACGAAGTTTTCGCCGTTTTATGCGGGCAAGCTTACTTCTCAGGCCAACGGGTTCACGATGGATCAGCTTACGGATCTCTTTATCAAAGCCCTGGAATCGGAATCTGATGTAAGACACGGGATAATGGAAGAACGCACTTCTCTTGAGATCCTTACCGTCAAAGCTTCCGAGAGGAAGTAATGATTGACTGTAAAAGTGTTCTGACTTAAAATTATTCAGTTATATTATTTAATGGAGGAGACTGATCAATGGCAAAGATCGCTATGAAGACGCCTTTAGTCGAGATGGACGGCGACGAGATGACAAGGATCATCTGGAAGCAGATCAAGGATATATGCATCATTCCTTTCGTTGATCTTAAGACTGAGTATTTTGATCTCGGACTTGTTAACAGAGACAATACAAATGACCAGGTAACGATCGATTCGGCAAACAGGACAAAGGAACTCGGTGTTGCAGTAAAGTGTGCAACGATCACACCTAATGCACAGAGAATGACTGAATATAATCTGAAGGAGATGTGGAAGAGCCCTAACGGTACTATCAGGGCGATACTTGACGGAACCGTGTTCAGGTCTCCCATAATGATCGACGGGATCAAGCCTTTCGTATCATGCTGGAAGAAGCCCATCACCATTGCAAGGCATGCTTATGGCGATGTTTACAGAGATACGGAGTATGTTGTTGATGCTCCCGCGAGGGCAGAACTCGTTATCACGTACAAGGACGGAAGATCCGAGAAGCAGACGATCTTCGAGTTCGGTGACAGAGGCATCGTAGAAGGTCTTTACAATACTGATAAGTCTATCACGGCTTTTGCAAGATCATGCTTCAATTATGCTCTCGATGTGAAGATGCCGCTCTGGTTTGCGACCAAGGACACGATCTCCAAGAAGTACGATCACAGGTTCAAGGATATCTTCCAGGAGATCTATGATAATGAGTACAAGACTAAGTTCGAAGAGGCCGGCATCACTTATTTCTACACGCTCATCGATGATGCGGTTGCACGCGTGATGCGTTCCGAGGGCGGTTTTGTCTGGGCTCTTAAGAATTACGACGGCGACGTAATGAGCGATATGCTCGCGTCTGCCTGCGGTTCCCTTGCCATGATGACTTCAGTCCTCGTATCACCTGACGGCAAGTACGAGTATGAAGCTGCACACGGTACGGTAACAAGACATTACTACAGATACCTTAAGGGAGAGACAACATCCACTAACCCGATGGCTACTCTCTTTGCATGGACAGGAGCTCTTCGCAAGAGGGCTCAGCTTGACGGACTTGCTGATCTTGAGGCATTTGCAGACAAGCTCGAGAAGGCATCTATCGACACTATCGAGTCGGGCATCATCACAGGAGACCTTAACAGTCTTCTCGATCATCCCAATAAACAGGTTGTTAATACAGAAGATTTCCTTAAAGCAGTCGCTTCAAGGATCTGATCACGATACGGAGGAAACAAAATGAGTTATTACGAGACATGGATGGACAGATCAGAGAATGCAGTCAATCAGCAGATCTATGTTCAGTACATCAATAATTACTATTCAATGGAGAAGGATGCTTATGAGAAGATCCTCTCAGCTTATCCTGAGAATTCCGAATACCTGAAGGGCAAGGCTGTAGTTCTTTCCAGGAAGCTCGGATTCGATGCTGATACCATGGACGTATTCCTTGGCTTCCTCGATGGCATCAAGTCATCTCTCAAGAACGGTGATGCACTTGAGCTCGAGACTGTCGATGATGAGACAGAACTCGACCTTGATATCGATTATGAGAAGCTCTACTACAACATGCGTGATGCCAAGGCACAGTGGCTGTTCAAGCTTCCCGCATGGAAGCATATCCTGTCTGATAACCAGATCGCAGACATCACGAGGGAATACCGCGATGCAAACATCGCTCATGCGCAGAATATCGGACGTAACGATCCCTGCCCCTGCGGTTCAGGCAAGAAGTACAAGAAGTGCTGCGGTAAGAACGCATAATATCTGATCAAGATAATCAGCCGTGAGGATCAAGAAGCTTCTGACATCAAGGTGGTTTGTAATAGGTGCTGTTGTACTTGTTTTGGCAGCAGTAATCATTCTTGGTGCGCTTCCCGGAAGTCCGATTAATTTCGGTAAGATCGGAAATGGCTTGGGAGGTATCTTTAAGCCGGTCCAGAATGTTGTCAGGAATATCGGACAGTCTTTCGACGATTTTCACAGTGCCGTATTTGACGGGATCGCGATCAGGAAGGAGAACGAAGAACTCCGGAGCGAGATCGCACAGCTTCAGTATAAGCTCAGGCAGAACACCGAAGCTGCCATAAGGTACGAAGAACTTAAGGATGCATTCCACATCAAGGACAACTTCAGTAATTTCGATGTGTATGGTGCGCCAGTGCTGTCGACCGAGGCCGATGAATGGTTTTCATCGGTTAGAGTCGGTGTTGGCAAGGATAACGGCCTTGAGCTCAATCAGGGTCTGTCTTATGTGGTAGTTGACGTTAAGATGAACCTTGTAGGCAGGGTTATCGAAGTATCAGATTCAGAGTCAAGGATCCTTCCCATCATCCATGAAGGTTTTGCGGTAAGCTGCAAGGTCAATACCGTTAACGGTTCCAATTTCCTTCTTACCGGCAATACGGCTCTCAAGACGGATGGTAACTGCATCCTTACTGCGATCGATCCCAATAACATTCCTGAAGTCGGTTCTGAGATCGTTACTTCAGGTGAAGGCGGGCTTTTCCCGGAGGGAATACCCGTAGGTAAGGTGATCTCAGTTGATACATCTAATCCCATGAATGTTACTGCTGTCCTCGAGCCTTATTCATCCATCGGCAGGCTGCAGGATGTCTTTATCCTCGTTCCGCTTGCCGAAAAGTCTCAGGAAACTGATGCTGCCCCGCAAACTGCGGCTGCAACGGAACCGGAGGGGTGAGATGAAGCTCGACAGCATTCCCGTCCGTAAGATCATTGTATATCTGATTTGTATCCTCCTGCTTCCGTCGATCCAGGTCACGATGTCTCATCATATCTCGTTCTGGGGGAATACTGCTGATCTTATGCTGGTCTTTGCAGTCCTCACGGGATTTCTATACGGATTTTATGAAGGCATAATCGTCGGCGGTATCATGGGGATCGCAAGAGATGTCCTTTCCGCACCCATCATTCCGGGACATGAAGGCTCTTTGTCGGTAGCTTTTGGCATCGGCATTCTCGTGCTGTTCCTGGGGGGCGCTTTCGGCGCTGTCTTCTTCGAGGGCAGGACAAAGCGCAATCTTCCGTTAGGGATACTTGCTGTCCTTTGCTACACTGTCATATACAAGGTGGTAGGCCATCTTACCGTCTCGTTGTGGGAGAACCTTATGGCCGGATTACCGTATAATGTCAGTATTGGAACTATCTTAAAGACATCGATCCTTCCTCAGCTCCTTTTGAACGGCATAGCTTCCGTATTGATCTTCTTCGTGCTCAAGCTCGCAAGACCGATCGAGAAGAGGGGAAGGAATAAAAAAGAATTAACGTATGGGGAGAGTGGAAATTGGCTGACGATCTGAGACATAATGATTTCGGTGCGTTTGATTCCCATCGTGACGGAAACGGGGACAGGCAGAAGCCCGGATTCTTTGAGATGATCAAGTCTGTTGTCACTAACAGATTCTTTGATCTCGGTCTCATCTTTACCGTGTTTGGAGTGATCATCTTCTTTATGACCACGGCGCTTCAGTTCTCGGATTACCAGAATACCATATCGGTAGCTTCCAAGGGCGTTCCGCGGCAGATAACCGTAAATGCTCCGAGAGGCGACATCTACGACAGGAACGGGATACTCCTTGCCTCCAGCACATCCTATAACGTCATCTATATCGCTAATGCTGATCTCAGTGATGAAGACCTCAATAAGGAATGCCTGGAATTAAGCTATCTCTTCGATGAGTATAACTGCACGACCGTATCGGCACTTGATGAGTATATGCTCGTTCATCCGGGCGAGCATTCAACCTATGAATTCGTCAAGGAAGAGGATGATATCAAGCTGTGGCAGACAGATGCAAATCTGTTTGCTCTTGAGGACTTTGTACAGGGAATCATAGTTACTTATTCGGATAAATACGTTAAGACTGATCCGGAAGTGTTCTTCCTCTATCTCAGAAGGCTCTTTAAGGTGGATACTAGCTACTCTGTTGAAGAAGCTTACAGGATCATAAAGATGAGATATCAGATCTTCAAGGATAACTGGATGTTCCAGAAAGGAAATCCCGTCCAGATCGCTTCGGATTGTCCTGATGATCTTATTGCCTTGCTGAATGAACAGAATTATCACTATGTTGGTATCGTCACGGGTAAAGAGTATGCAAGGACATATTCTCCTTGGGCGCTTTATTCCTGCCACGTGCTTGGCTATGTAGGTCAGATCTCGCAGGAATCATATGCGCAGCTTCAGGATTTTGGATATACGAGCAACGACATGGTGGGCAAATCCGGTGTCGAGGCCCAGATGGAACGTTATCTGCACGGCAATTCAGGAACGTCTGCTTATAACATCTGGACACCTGAAGAGACAGACGGTGCATTCTTCCCGTCACAGTACGGTACACCTGCTGTTCCGGGAGCAACTGTCAACCTTACTATAGATTCCAAACTGCAGGAAGTAGGTACTACAGCTCTCAAGGACTATATCGCTGAGGCTTCGAAAGCTGCTGCCAGGAAGGGCTACAAGTCTGCGAGTTCCGGCGCCTTCGTTATGATGGACGTTAACACCGGTGCCGTATTGGCAATGGGCTCTTATCCCAACTATGACCCCAACGATTTCATCCTTGCAAACTATAACGATCCCCAGGCAATGGAGCAGGTTAAGTATTATCTCGGGATCGATGAATATGAAGAGATAACAGCTCAGGATCTCCCGTTGTGGAACAGAGCCATTATGTCAATGTATGCTCCCGGATCGACATTTAAGCCTATCACGGCTCTTGCTGCTCTGGAGGAGAATGTCATCACTCCCAAGCATAACAGTATCGAGTGTGAGAGCCCTATCGACATCGGCGGATGGATCTTCAAATGCCTTGAGTATCCGTATTCAGGCCACGGGATCTTAAGCCTCGACAGTGCCATGGCTACATCTTGTAATATCTACTTTATGAAGCTTGGCGTTGAGACCGGTATCGACTATATTTCGAGGATGGCTCTGAAGTTCGGTCTCGGCGTTAAGACAGGTATCGATATTCCGGGTGAGATATCAGGTGTTGTAGCGAGCCGTGAGACGAAGAGGCTCCTTCACGAGTCAGAGTATGACAGGACATGGTTCCCGGCAAATACCGCGCAGTCATCGATCGGTCAGTTTGATAACTGTTTTACGATCCTTCAGCTCTGCAGGTATACTTCCGGCGTTGCTACGAACAAGCTGGTTACTCCTTATGTTATCGATAACGTAGTGGCTGCGGACGGATCGATCCTGTATAAGGGCGGCGGGGAAGCAGTAGATATCGGTATCAAGGACGAGAACATCAAGGCTGTCAGGAAGGCGATGAGGTGTGTTGTTACGGGTACATCTTCATGGGCAAGTACTGCACAGCGCCAGTTCCGTGATTTCCCGGTTGAAGTAGTATGTAAGACAGGTACAGCCGAGACCGGTTACGAAGAGAAGCGTAAAGAGTATTCCAACGGACTCTTCATCTGCTATGCGCCCAAAGACGATCCCAAGGTCGCGATCGCTCTCGTTGTCGAGAAAGGTGAGTGGGGTTCATATACCATCGTCATCGCAAAGAAACTGCTCGCAGCATATTTCAACACTGATATCGATTCAACCACGAAACCGATCGAGAACTATCCTACGCCCGGCGATGTTTTGGATTCGATTACTCCGACAGAAGGTTGACAATTAGTCACTGCTACATAAAAATCACTCTTTTTTAGTCAATATACACAAACAGATTGTTTATTTGTAACTGTTATAATAGTAATGTGACTAAATATGTGGAGGCCTTTATGAAGATTGTGCTGATGGCAGATAACCGTAAGACCGAGCTTCTTGTGAATTTTTGTATCGCATACAAACATCTTCTCAGCAAACATCAGCTTATCGCAGCTTACAATACGGCCAAACTGCTTCGTGATGCCGTAAGTCTTGATATCTCAGGTTTGTCTGTTGATTATGAGAGCGGTTCAGAGCAATTGGCTTCACGTGCTGAGTTCGATGAGATCGATGCAGTGATCTATCTGCGTGACGGCAGGCTTGGCAACAACAATAAGAACAGTGATCTTCTGAATGTCTGTGATATCAACAACATTCCGTATTCCACCAATATCGCTACTGCCGAGATGCTCATACTCGCGATCGATCAGGGCGATCTTGACTACAGATCCTGGAATAAGTCATCCGCAGGCTGATCTAATGAATATCATCACTTTGCCTTATGGGCCGCTTCAATCCAATATGTATATCATTTTGGGTGAGAGCGGCTTTTATATCGTAGATCCGTCAGTAGGCCCTGATATGGTGTCAAAGAAGTGTCCGTCATTGGATATAACGACCCTTAAGGCCGTTCTGATCACTCACGGACATTATGACCACATCAGTTCGGTCTTCGAATGGATCAAGGCTTTTCCGGAGACGAAGCTATTTATGTCTGATAAGGATACCGGGCTCCTGTCTGATCCGCAGAGCAACTGTTCAAATTTTATTGGTAACGGCAGCGATTATTCTTTTGTTTCTTCAGATGTTGCAGGGCTTGCTTTATGGTCTTCGTCTGATGATCAGTTTGAGATAAGAGCGGTTCCTACGCCCGGTCACACATCAGGCTCCGTAACCTTTGACGTCAAGGACAGGAAGGATGGTTCAAGAGCTCTGTTTACCGGTGATACGGTCTTTGCGGGATCGATAGGCAGGACTGATTTCCCGTCCGGTGACATCAGTGAGATGTATTCTTCCATCGATATCATCAAAAAGTATCCTGACGAACTGCCGATATATCCCGGTCACGGTCCCTCCAGCACTGTCGGGTACGAGAAGAAGACTAATCCCTATTTTCTTTGATATTTGAAAAATACGAAACGATACGGTTTTTTCCGATTTTCGTATTTTTTCGTAGCTTTTTTGAGCTCATAAGCTAGTACAATCTCCTTACTTAAATGTAAGGAGGTATGGTTTGATGGGTTCAACATTGGAAAATGCAATAGTTATGTCTATTGTTCTTACGGTACTGGTGATACTTGTCACAGGTCCGGAGGATATCAGTCTCAGAACGCTTGATGACTGCCGTTACGGTATGGATGAGATCGAATTCATGACAGGTGATTCAGATGTTATCAGGCACAAGGAGTTCCGTAAAGTACAGGTTACTGATACAAGTCCTGAGCGAATGTGTACCTTCCTGCAGGGATTATCGGATAATTACAGGCTCATTTATCAGAGCGGTGAAGATCTTTTGGGAGGGGACTAACTATGAAGCTTGTCAGACGGAAGAATAAATACGGTTCGGGAACTGTCTTTATCGCGATCATACTTGCTGCGGTCGTGATAGTCGAATGTACTTATCTTGCTTTTGTTATCGACCTGGACAGAAGGATGAATGTGGCAAGGGCACTCAAATGTGAAGCTGAATCGATACTTGCAGGTTATGACAGGGATCTTTTGGCCATGTACGGATTATACGGTTTTGATGCAGGAGAAGTCGATGACAAGGTGTTCAGGGATGTTCTGGATCCGGGGATCGGTGACATGGAACTTACACTTGATAAGGTCTATACGATCGATAATGACTCCCTTGATAAAGCCATTGCGAGTTATTATGCATACAGGACTATCGGGATAAGCACCACGGTCTTTGCCGAGCAGTTCAAGCCTATCCTTGAGGAACTCGACAAGAGCGGCGTGATCGGAAAGATCAAGGAATACAGGGAAAGCGGTGCAGCTCCGTATGTTCAGGAGATCCTCGAGGGGGCAGGAGATGTAGGGTCGTATCTTGAGGATAACGATGATATCGATCTGTCAGGACTTAAGAACATCACTTCACTTATCGATGACAGCAAGGATGACGTAACTGATCTCGGTACCGGAAGTGATGTGTTCGATCTGGATCTGTTTACTGAAAACATCAGCAGGCTTGAGACTCTTTCCGATATGGTGAGCGACAAGGCGTCAGGCAATACGGATCATCCGCTTATCGCTCATTATGCTGCATATAATTTTGACTGTTATCTCGAGAACGGCAGCGATCCCTCGATAATATGCATTGATTTCGGAAAGATACACGGCAGTGAAGAGTATGATTCAGAGAATATCCTGATGGGAACGACCGGAAAGGGCGGCAGTGTAGGTGTTGCCGCCGTCTGTACTTTCGCACTTCACGTTATCTCATCGGTAAAGTTTCTTGAGATCTATCTGAACACGGAGAAAAGACAGCAATACAAAAACATCGCCGAGGCTGTTGCTGTCATCCTGGCTGCCGTCTCTGATGGCACGATCGATATCAACCCGGATGTCCTTATGGTGATCATGATAATAACCGTTGCGATGTGCAAAGGGTTCAAAGAAGCCAAAAAGGTCAGGAACGGTGAGAAAGTGCCGCTGCTCGAGATCAAGGGCAAAGAATATGTCTATCTCGGCTACAGGGACTTCATGTATGCCTTGATGCTCCTCGTTCCTGATGGACTCCTTCTTAAGCGGATGAATAAGACGCTTGTCAAGGATTTCGGAGTGTTTGGAACGGGTATCAGGGTAAAAACAAGATACAGAGGTACGGATTATGATTATACGGACACATATGAATTATACGGATGACAGGAAAGGTTCTACGGCTCTTGAGACTGCGGTCGCTATGTCAGCTGCATTGATCTTTATCTGCTCTATTGTAAGCATCATCGTATTCCGCAGGGCAGAGATACTCATGCAGCGTTCGCTTGTCCAGGCATGCGAAGAGATTAGTCTGGTGCCGCCTCTTCAGATCCCCGCAGCTGATGCGGTAAGTACTCTCATCAACCTCTTTCCTGATAAGAAAGCAGGAAATATGAAAGGAGCGGAAGTGCTCAAAAAGGTAGGTTCGGTACTGATAGGTGTTGATGCTTATACGGATAATGCGCTGGAGAACATCATCCTGGAGAATACTCTGGCACATACGGTCGCCAATAAGGTCAGATCCGGCTATATCGCGCGCAACAAAGGTTCGGATCAATATGTTCCGGATATGATCGACGTTGATCTTAATATCGACAGGACTCATCATGTGATGGAGGTTGAATGCAATTATACAGTAGTCACGCTTGCGGGCAATATCAGGCGTACCCTGTATCAGACTGTGCCGATGTACGGAAGGTTTGAATTCTATTTCAGGGACAGTTCAAAAGGGGAGGACGACGATATCTGGAGCAAGGATAACTTTACACGCGGCGAGTATTTCCTGGAACAGCAAGGTTCAAACCTGCCCAAGACCTTTCCTGTCATAAACAGTTTTCAGGGGGGTACCGCACGTTCCATTGTGAGCGTGGATCTGACGGCTCCGACATACAGTTCTTCCGGGAGGATACGGCAACTCCTTGCATCAGAGATCGATAAGCTCTCTTCCTTTAGCGGTGCAGACGTGATCATAGACGGAAAGAGGTATAAGGTAAAAGGTCAGGACATAAGGAAAAAAGTCCTGACGGTCATTATCCCGTCCAATTCGCCTCAGGCTGCAAAACAGACGGCAGAAGCGATGAAGAGTTATGCTTCGCTTCACAATATCACCATGAAGATCGTTGTATACGGCAATTCAAAACGGTATGAGTGACAATATTATAATAATTATATTTGTAATAATCGCTCTGTTGCGTTATCATTAGAAAGATTGTATGTTAGGAGGATCATGCTTTGAAGAATAATTCTTCGGTCAGAAGCCCAAAACTGGCTGGATCAGCAGTCAGGACCAATGCCGACCTGAGCCTTGGTGATACATTGCGCAAGGCGAAGAAGGATCTCTTTTTTGCGAGATGTATCTACGGAATGCTCTTCGTCCTGCTGGTTACCGGTATCGTTCTGTTCTTTGTGTTTGGTTATGCAGAGGACATCGTTGACTGGTTCTACAGCATAATGGGCTAACAGCAAACGGAGGTTCGTGATGAACAGCAACAGTGAGTTTATCGGATCTCTCAGTGAAGAAGAGCGTTCGGATCTTGTAAACCTCTACTCTGCGATCCTGACGATGGAGGATACGGATGAGATGCATGAATTCTTATCGGATCTATGCTCTGTCAATGAACTCAGGTCGATGCTGCACAGATGGCAGATAGTCCTGGGGATCGACAAGGGAATGAGCTACGAAGAGATCATAAGGCATCTTACGCCGGCAGACGGATCAGGTAAGGGAACGGTCAGTTCTACGACGATATCAAGAGTCAAGAACTGCTACGTGAGAGAAGGAAGCGGTTACAGGACTGCACTTAACAGACTTAGAAATACAAATTTTATTGATAATGAGGTGAATGAATGAGCATTTTTGGCACACACAGCACGAGAGAGATCAAGAGGATCAAGCCTATCGTTAACAAGGTCCTTGCCTTGGATGAAGAGTATTCGAAGCTTTCCGATTCTGAACTCAGACATAAGACCGTCGAGTTCAAGGAGCGTCTTGCTAACGGCGAGACACTGGATGATCTTATCCCTGAGGCATTTGCAACAGTAAGAGAAGCTTCACAGCGAGTTCTCGGCATGAAGCCCTACGAAGTCCAGGTCATCGGCGGCATCGTACTCCATCAGGGAAGGATCGCCGAGATGAAGACAGGTGAAGGTAAGACTCTCGTGGCAACAATGCCTGTATACCTTAATGCTCTTACCGGTCGCGGTGTTCATGTCGTAACAGTTAACGATTACCTCGCTAAGCGTGACAGTGAGTGGATGGGTAAGATCTACAAGTTCCTTGGAATGACAGTAGGTCTCATCATCCACGATATCCCCAACAAGGACCGTAAAGGCATGTACGCTTGTGATATCGTTTACGGAACAAATAATGAATTCGGTTTTGACTACCTCAGGGACAACATGGTAGTCAGCAAGGACCAGATAGTTCAGCGCGATCACTACTATGCGATCGTCGACGAGGTCGACAGTATCCTTATCGATGAAGCGAGAACTCCTCTCATCATCTCAGGCAGGGGTTCTGAGTCTTCAAGCCTCTATCAGGAAGCCGACAGGTTCGTCAGGACATTGAAGCAGTTCGTAGTTACCGAGACTGATGATAAGGTCGATATGGATGAGATCGTCGGTGATGCTGACTATGTAACTGACGAGAAGGCAAATACTTCAGTCCTTACCAAGAACGGTATTGCAAAGGCTGAGAAGTTCTTCAACATCGAGAACCTCTCTGACCCTGACAATTTCCAGTATCAGCACTATATCAATAACGCTCTCAAGGCTCACGGCAACTTCAAGCGTGACCAGAAGTACATCGTTCAGGACGGCGAAGTTATCATCGTTGACGACTTTACAGGCCGTCTCATGCCGGGCAGACGTTACAGTGACGGTCTGCATCAGGCCATCGAAGCGAAAGAAGGCGTTAAGGTTGCCAGCGAGAACAGAACGCTTGCTACGATCACTTTCCAGAATTTCTTCCGTCTGTACCAGAAGCTTTCAGGTATGACCGGTACAGCTTATACAGAGGAAGCAGAGTTTAGACAGATCTATGAGCTTGACGTTATCCAGATCCCGACCAACAGGCCCGTTCAGAGGATCGATGAGGTCGATTCAGTATTCAAGAGCATGAAACTCAAGTATTCCGCAGTGCTCAAGGCCGTTAAGGAAGCCAATGACAAAGGTCAGCCAGTTCTTGTCGGTACTGTAAACGTTGATAAGTCTGAGTTCCTCAGCAAGGCTTTCACAAAGTATGGCATCAAGCACAACGTATTGAACGCCAAGAACCATATGAGAGAAGCTGAGATCATTGCCCAGGCAGGTCGTAAGGGTGCTGTCACGATCGCTACTAACATGGCAGGCCGTGGTACTGATATCCTTCTCGGCGGTAATGCCGAGTTCATGGCTAAGCAGGAGATGAAGAAGCTTGGTTATGAGGATGATATGATCGAAGCTTCCACTGCTCACAATGAGACAGATGACGAGCTCGTACTCGAAGCAAGGAAGAAGTTCTCCGAACTTGAGGCAAAGTTCAAGGCTGAGATCGCTCCAGAGGCTGAAGAAGTCAGACAGCTCGGCGGACTGTTCATCATCGGTACAGAGAGACATGAGTCAAGACGTATCGATAATCAGCTCAAGGGACGTGCAGGACGTCAGGGGGACCCAGGTAAGTCCAAGTTCTTCCTCTCTCTTGAAGATGACCTCCTGAGGATCTTCGGCGGTGACAGGATCACAAGTCTTGCAGACAGCTGGGGTGTCGATGAGATCCAGGTCAAGACACTTGGCAGGATGATCGATTCAGCTCAGAAGAAGCTTGAGGCCATGCACTTCGGTTCACGTAAGAACGTCCTTGAATATGATGACGTTAACAACGTTCAGCGTACTATCACATATAAGCAGAGAAGGCAGATCATCGACGGTGAGGATGTACATGACATCTTCATGAACATGATCGAAGTAGTTGCAGACAGGATCGTCGGTTCATTCTCTCTTGACGGTGTCATCACCGGAAGCGAGCGTTATGCTCTTGCTATGAAGCTCACTGATGAGTTCGGTGATCTTCCGGTCATTAATGATATCAAGGGTGAAGGTGAACTTCCTGATTATGATGATCTTGTTGCCAAGATCACAGAGGAAGCAAAAGAAGTCATCTCACGCAAGGAGAACGAGATCTCCACAGAAGTCTTCCGTGATGCTGAGAGAGCTATCCTCCTCAGGACCGTTGACCTTAAGTGGATGGATCACATCGATGCTATGGATCAGCTCTCCAATGCCATCAGGATGAGATCTGTAGGTCAGCATGACCCTGTTGTTGAGTACAAGCGTGAAGGCTCCGAGATGTTCGAAGAGATGAACGAGGCTATCCAGAATGATGCTGTCCAGATGCTCATGAAGGCTAACTTCACACCTGAGAAGAGGATCGTCAACAAGGCTGCTGCAGAAGTCAAGGAAGCCAGGAAGGCTGATGCCGCTCCCATGAAGGCAGAGCAGGTAGAGGGTGCTGCTAATAACAGTGCACCTTCACAGCCCATCAGAAGAGCTGCAGGAAATGTCGGCCGTAATGATCCCTGTCCTTGCGGAAGCGGCAAGAAGTATAAGAACTGCTGCGGAAAGAACGAGTGATCATGATCGGGAACAAGACTGAGTACCTCAATGCCATAGACAGAGCAAGTGAGTTTATTGCTGCTTCCTGTAGCAGTAAGCCTCAGATCTGCATTGTATTGGGATCAGGTCTTGGCAAACTCGCTTCTTTATGCGAGATCGATAAGGAGATCCCTTATACGGACATACCCGGTTTCCCCGTAAGCACGGCTCCGGGGCACGCGGGCAGGCTCTACATTGCCGAAGTATCCGGTAAACGCTGCTACATGCTCGGTGGAAGATTTCATTACTATGAGGGTTATGACCCGGAGATAATTACATTCTATGTGCGTGTTATGGCAAGGCTGGGCGTTAAGACGCTCGTGCTTACAAATGCGGCAGGAGGGATCCTGGAATGCGGTGAAGTCCCCTGCCTTATGATCATCGAGGATCATATATCCTTCCTCGCCGAAAGTCCGCTCCGCGGTGCTAATCTTGATGCTTTCGGTGTGAGATTCCCTGATCAGACCCATGTCTATGATCAGGAGTATATCGGGATGCTCGAAGAATGTGCTGATACTCTCGGGATCAATGTCCTTAAAGGCATCTATGCATACACCAGAGGTCCCCAGTATGAGACCCCTGCTGAGATCAGGGCACTTAAGATACTGGGAGCTGATGCCGTCGGGATGAGTACTGTTCCTGAGGCGATCGCTGCTTCGCACTGCGGTATGAGAGTTGCTGCCGTATCATGCATATCGAATCTTGCGGCAGGTATCTCAAAGACTCCGCTGTCAGAGGAAGAAGTGCTTCAGATGGCTGACAGGATCTCGAATGATGACTGTGCACTTATAAAGGATTTTATTAAAATATTATAATTTACGGAGGCTTTCCATGGATATTCCTCAGTATGACATCAAAGACATAGCGCTCGCGCCTTACGGTTACGAGAAGATAGAATGGGCATACCGTAATATGCCTGTTTTAAGGGCGATAGAAGAAGAACTCATCAGGGAACAGCCTTTTAAGGGATTGAAGATCTCTGTCTCTGTTCATGTTGAAGCCAAGACAGCATGCCTTGCAAGGGCTTTGGCCAGAGGCGGTGCCGATGTTGCTCTTACCGGATGTAATCCGCTGTCCACCCAGGATGATGTCGCGGCAGCTCTTGCCGATTCAGGGATGCATGTATATACGGTTCATGGCGACAATGAGGAAGATTACATAAAGCATCTCAAGATGGCCCTGTCTTTTGGACCTGACATCGTC
>Ga0247608_10003022_pt1 | contig 20090 bp, 9 predicted proteins | sample 176DNAGHGlowgp2_FD_193490 | JGI IMG/M metagenome (GOLD analysis project Ga0247608, IMG submission 193490) | Sheep rumen microbial communities from Palmerston North, Manawatu-Wanganui, New Zealand - 1766 DNA GHGlow gp2 | ecosystem: Host-associated > Mammals > Digestive system > Stomach > Rumen ...
CTGTTGAGGGTATCAACGCTGCCATGAAGGCTGCTACCAACGAGAGCTTCGGTTACACTGAGGAGAAGCTGGTTTCTAGCGACATCATCGGTATGAAGTTCGGTTCACTGTTCGACGCTAACCAGACTATGGTTTCTAAGATCGGTGATGGCAACTCTCTCGTACAGGTTGTTGCTTGGTACGACAATGAGAACTCTTACACTTCTCAGATGGTTCGTACTATCAAGTACCTCGCTGAGTTGAAATAATACCACTCAGATATAAAAATTGTGCCGTCCGATTTTGTCGGACGGCATTTTTTATGTAATTTTGCCCACCGATATGAAGCAGATGATTACTATACTCGGACCAACAGCCAGTGGCAAGACCCCTCTTGCTGCGGCTTTGGCGGTAGCACTACCGCCCGTTAATGGTGAATGTGGCGGGGAAATAATCTCTGCCGACTCCCGTCAGGTGTACCGCCGCATGGACATCGGCACAGGCAAGGACCTCTGCGACTATCGTGTGTCGACGGGGGAACCGTCGACCGCAGGTACCGCCGCAGATTTTCATGTGGCCGACGGTTCCGCCGTCGACATCCCTTATCACCTCATTGACATCTGCGAGCCCGGCACGAAGTACAACCTCTTCCAGTATCAGCAAGACTTCTTTGATGCCTACCATCTTATAATAAGTAGGGGCAAGACACCCATCCTCTGTGGTGGTACGGGCTTGTACATCGAGGCGGTGCTGAAGGGCTACCAGCTGTCGCCTGTACCCCAGAACCCGGCATTGCGGGCCAGTCTGGAGGGTAAGACACTTGATGAACTGACACAGATGCTGGTAGAACTGAAACAGCAGAATGGGTCGAAGATGCACAACAAAACGGATGTGGACTCTTGCCAGCGTGCCATTCGTGCCATCGAGATAGAGACGTATAACTTGCATACACCGACAGACCATCGCGAGATGCCGCCCGTCGACTCATTAATCATTGGTGTCAACATTGACCGCGAGGCTCGTCGCGAGAAGATTTCACGCCGTCTGAAGACACGCCTGGAGGAGGGAATGATAGATGAAGTCAAGGGACTGCTCGCTGAGGGCATTCCTGCTGAAGACTTGATATACTACGGATTGGAGTACAAGTTTGTCACGGAGTATATCATGGGACAGACAACCTACGATGAGATGTTCAAGCGACTGGAGATAGCCATCCACCAGTTTGCCAAGCGTCAGATGACTTGGTTCCGTGGCATGGAACGTCGAGGATTTTCCATTCACTGGATTGATGCGCTGCAGCCCATGGAGGACAAGGTGCAGCAGATATTGGCGCTATGCGGCTGATGTATGATGTCTGATGTATGATGTGTGATGTCTGATGTTATTTGACCTCTTCCCAGCGGAATACGGCACCATTGCGACGGGCTGGGTCGGCACCAGGGAAGTCCATGGAGTAGGGACTGCCTGTTGTAGGACTCTTGCCGATGTATCGATGGGTGCGCATGGACATGAGCATGAATTCGTGGTCGAGATAGTCTTGCCACATAAACACCTCGGCTTTAGAACTATCTGCTGTCAGACGGACATCGCCTGCGAGACCATAGCCGGCACAGAAGACGTAGCGGCCATCGGCACATTGTAGCACGACCTGTCCCTGACCTTTATCGATGAGGCGGAAACGGGTCTCTTGACTCTTGTCCGTTGACTTGGCGTCATACAGCAGACCATGCTCCAAAGCGATAGCCGGACGACCTGTGGCAAGGTTGATGATGCGGAAGGTCTTGCCGTAGGGAATGTTGCCGCTGCGGTCGGCTTTGGGTTCTACGACGGTAAAGTTGTCGAACTCGGCATAGCCGCCCTGCTTGTCTTTGCTGTTGAAGGCGAAGAGGGCGTGGCGCGAGCCTTGGAAGGTGACAAGTTGGTAAGAGAGGGGCATCATGCGACCCAACGTCTGGAAATGGACGCCATCCAACGAGTAGGCATACTGTGCCTGGTCGTTGTCGTAGTCGCCCATGCTGCGGAGCCAGATTTTATTCTGTGGTAATTCCACATTGATATCTACGGTATCGTTGGTGAGCTGTTCGAAACAACGAAGGCGATAGGTGTTCCCCCTCTTTTTGGAGGGGGATAGGGGAAGGCTCACCCCTATCCACGAGCAGGGCACGTTGATGTTGCCCAGTCCGCAAACATCGCCATCCTTCATTCCCTTGGTATAGAGTTCAACAGTGGTAATGGAGGACGGTCCGATGACACGCTGGGTGAGCGTATTACGAGCCCACATCAGTTGTTCGGCAGGCATCGACTGTAGGCGCAGACGACCGTTCTTCAGACTCCACTTGCTATCGTCGGGGTTGTGGTTCCACTGCCAGATGCGGCCAAGCGCCTTGCCGTTAAAATCCTCATTGCGATCGTAGGGGGCATGAGGAGCAGCAGACGCTACATTGGGCTTAAGCCACGTACGAGGCGCACGACCCAGGTTGCCCTCCAGCCCCAGCATGGGCCAGCCGTCTTTCCACGTGATAGGTGCCAGCGTTACCGTGCGACCGATAGAGTGGAAGTCCATCATGAGCAGAGCCCACCACTGACCGCTCTGGTCTTCGACGATGCCACCCTGATGAATGTTGGCACAAGCGGTAGCATCCTTGTCGACGGTAGGGATGCCAAACGGTGTGCCATCCTCACCAATGCGGTACTTCACGCCGCGGGGAATCTTCGTCAATGGTGCAGCATGATAGCCAAAGGTTTCGTCAGCCGTGATGGTGATGGTTTCATAAGGTCCCCAGATACTCCTAGAGCGTGAGCAGAGCGTACGCCCATTGGGTTTGTAATCGGTAGAGATAAGGTAGTACATGCCACCTATCTTATATATATGGTGTCCCTCGCCCACGGCGTTGCCCTCAGGGATAATAACTCGCTCGGTAGACTCGATAGGTCCACTCATATCTGCCTTCAGTTCCGTACATCTCACTTCGCCATAGCCGTGGATGGCGTATATCTTGCCATCGTCGTCGAAGAGCACAGAGAGGTCATAGATGCGTCCCTGCATGTTATGGTGCTTCCACGGACCACGGATGTCCTTGGAGGTGTAGCACTGCAAACCCTTGCCGTTGATGTTTGTAAAGATATAAAACTGTCCGTTGGCATAGCGGATAGCTGGTGCCCAGACTCCCTGACCGTAGATTTCCTTGTGGTTCTTCAGTGAGAAGGCATCGTCAGGGAAGTCGAAGCGGTCGAAGCAATAGCTGATATTCTCCCAGTTGACCAAGTCCGTGGAATGTAGAATGACAAGACCAGGTACCGAGTGCATGGTGGTGCCTGCCAGATAATAGTCGTCGCCCACACGCAGAATGTCGGGGTCGGAGAACTCGTCGTAGAACAACGGATTAGTAAATGTGCCATTGCCATTGTCTGCCGTCCAACTTTGCGCGACTGCGTCGCAAAATATTAATTGACAAATGATAAATGATAAAAAAACGATACGTCGCATCACTCTTAATTCTTAATTCTTAACTCTTAATTCTTAACTCTTCACTCTTCACTCTTAACTCTTCACTCTTAACTCTTCACTAAAGTGTGGGCCACCCATCTGTCATCCAGCGGATAGGACGCTGAATGAGAATGCTGGCACCCTTATGGGCAATGCTGTATCCGTGGCAGATGAAGATGTCTTCGCCGTGGAGGGTATAGGCAGCACAGTGGCCCGCAGCCTCAAACTGCTTCTTGTCGCCCTCCATAAATAAGGTGCCACCGCCCTCGCGCATATCGACACCGTCACGGTCGAGATAAGGACCATCGACCGTCTTGGAACGGCCTACTGCCACACGGTAGTTGCTCTTGGACCCACGGCAGCAGTAGTCCCACGCCACGAAGAGGTAATACCAGCCACCATGCTTATAGACGAAAGGAGCCTCGATGGCATTGGTGCCCGCAAACTTAGACGTAGGATTGGGTGCCTGATTTTTACACCCTGGCGCATAGCGACGGGCAATGGTGCGAGGCTTCTCTCCCTGAGCAACGTGCATGGTGGTGTCGAGACGAATCAGTTGGATGCCGTCCCAGAAGGAGCCCCATGCCATCCAGGGCTGGTCGTTGTCGTCAATGACAAAGCACGGATCTATGGCGTTCCACTGGTCGCGTTTCTCACGCGATGTAACGATGCAACCCTCGTCATTCCAAATAGGAGCAGACAGCGAACGTGTGGAAAGCAGTCCGATGGCTGACCCGTTCTTGCCAAACGTAGAACAGCTATAGCCCATCCACCAGCGTCCGTGCCACCGGATAACATCAGGTGCCCAGACATGCTGCTGAAAACCTGGCACCGAGTCGCGTGTCCACTGCGGTATTACCGTCATCAGGGGGGTAGGGGCCATGGTCCACGTCTTACGATCCTTTGACGTCATGTGCTGGATGCCCATACCTGTGCTGAACAAGTGGTAGGTGCTGTCCTCGTAGGCCATGACGGGGTCGTGCACCATAGGCGTGTCGGTAGAGAAGTGTCCCCGTTGCCTAAATGCAGGCTGTGCGGTAGCAGCCAATGCTACCACCGCACAGCACAAGGATAGGATAATTCTTTTTGCCATTTATTTCTTCTTACCCCAGTAAGTCTTGGTTCCGTTAATACCTGCATAAACCAGCGTGTGACGGCGTGGTGAAATTTCCCAATCGCACTCACGAGATACCTTCAGTTTAACGCCGTTAGCAGTCAGTGTGTTGGTCTGTGGATCAAAGCTCCATGAACCATTCTTCCAGACACCATCGGTAATCTTACCGTCTGCTCCGAAGACCATTGCAGAAGCAGACTTCTGGTTGCCTGAGCTGTAGCCTAAATCGATATGCTCCCAGACGCCAGCAATCTCTTCAGCAGAAATCTCTGCCTGTGGTACGGCAGCGTAGCGCTCGGGCATCACGAGCGGCCATCCGTTGCTATCCCATAAGATGCGGCGAACACCACCCAGCATGACTGCATTAGATGCATTACCAGGATAGTTGCCAGGGAAACGCTGTTGTGAAGCGTAATACCAATTACCATCGCCATCTTCCCATACGGCGCAGTGAGCAATACCTACCCAGCCATAGCTATCCATGAATTTATAGGGATGGGTCACAACGGGGAATGCATTGCCACCAGGGCTGGTGACGTTCGTACCATCGATGCCCTGATAAGGACCATCAACGCGGGTTGATCGTACTACGCGGGTGTTATACGGGATGTCCAGTCCGTCGTAGGCCATGAACAAGTAGTAGTAGCCGTCGTGATAGACAATCTCAGGTCCCTCAGAACCCTGCCAACGGGACCATGTGCCGCTGGCCACACGTGTGTTGATGCGCTTTCCATAGCCGTTGGCTTCCAATTCAGCAGCGCTGGATGCCCAGGGCTTGCCTAAGGGCTGCAGTGTCTTACCAGTTTCTGGATTCAGCTGTACGATGGCAAATCCGCTATGCCAAGAGCCGTATGCCAGCCAGTGTTCACCCTCTGGTGTGATGATAAATGTTGGGTCGATAGCGTTGTAGCGGAAGTATGCTGTTCCGAAGTCTCCGTCAATCTTCGAGCGAGTCCAGTTGGTTCCACGGTCGGAGCCAGAGCAGATGACCATGCCTTTGTCAACCCAGTTGCCGCTGGCGGGATCGGAAGTCTCCATCATACCGATGAAGGCGCGCTCTGTCCATGAATTGTCGAAGTTCTTGGCATCGTGGCTCGACTTACCTGTCTTGATAAAGTTGTCCAGGCCGATGGCATAGTACATACGATAGAGTCCATTACGCACCTTGCGGGCACAGGGAGCCCAATAGAGATACTGAGGATCGGTAATAGCAGGTAAGCCGAGTTCTGCACGGTAGTTGTTTGCAGTCTCAAGTACCCAAGCGGGCGTCTCCATCATGCAACTGGGTGCGCCCATGTACTCCCAGTCGATGAGGTTCTTCGAACGACGGCCATGGAAATGACCCTTGCCGGCACCCATGCTTTCATTACCATAGGAAGCATCTGTCTGGTACATGTAATAATAGCCATCCTCGGCCAGGAATACTGTCGGGTCGTGAACGTTAGCTAGATTCCACTGGTCATGGAAATTCCATCCTGCAATATTACGATAGTCGTCAGCGTAGGTGGGAGCCTGCCAGTCGTCAAGGTCGTCGATACCCGAACGTGCTGTGGTGCTGAACGATATCTCATTCTGAGAATAAATCGTCTGGTTCTCTGTCATAGCATAGGCGCGAGCATAATAGGTAGTTGATGCTTTCAGCCCATTGAGGCTAATGACGAATTCGTTTCCATTACCTTTGGCGTCAGCATCATCGATAGTCGCCTGCTGGTGGGTGGCATAGCAGATACCTTTACGGAAGATGCCTCCACCCTTTACCGTGGCTTTCAGCACTGCCGAACTGGAGGTGATATTGCTTACGGTTGGTGTGGTAAGCTCTATCGGAGTACCATCACCTGCCGAGGTGTTGGTCACGTCGTCGGCGCAAGCCGTGATAAACAGGCTTGCAACACCGGCGAGGAGAATATGAAATATTTTCTTCATAATAGTAATCATTATTAAGTTTGGTTATTCAGAGGCAACTTCCCATCCAGGGTTCTGACCAAGGTTGGGTGCACGCTTGACTTCGCTATTAGGAATAGGGAAGAGATAGTTCTTGGGCTTGTTGAAGGTGCGGCTATTGACCGACTCTGCCAGTCCATAAGTGAATATGGGGTTGGTAGGTGTACCAGTGATACGGACACCATAGAGAGTGAGCAACTGTTGGCTGCTGTTGGTGATGTCGTATGATGGGTTGGCAACAGCATTATCATAGGCCTTCCAACGGCGAAGATCCCACATGCGGTGATCTTCAAATGAGAGTTCAATACGGCGCTCATTGCGAATGCGATCACGTAACTCGTCTTTGGTCAGTCCAGAATACTGTGGCATGCCTGCACGGTCACGAATCTGGTTAATATACGACATGGCTCCAGAAAGATCGTCAGACTCACAACATGCCTCGGCGGCATTGAGCAGTATTTCCGTATAGCGGAAGATGGGCCAGCAATGAGCAAAAGTGTTGCCTTGCTTGCAGGATATATTGTTGACCCACTTCTTCAGATAGTAGCCTGTATAGGTTCCACCCATTGACGATGTGTAGTCTATTCCCTGTTCACCATCGTTACTTCTCATATCCAGCTGGCGCTGTTCGCCCTCGTCAGCACGTCCCCATGTCATACCCTGATAGAAGACAAGCTGGGCCAAGCGTGGGTCACGATTGTCGAAAGGCTTCTGGTCGTCGTATCCGCTACCCACATCGCCAATCTTCTTGCCGTTGGCCATCTCAAAACAGTCTACGAAGTTTTGAGTGGGATTGGTACGTCCTGCTGCACTCCATGCACCAGTGAATCCTACCGGCATAAAGACCTTCTCAATCTGGTTGGTCCACCAAATGCTTCGAGCTAGGATAATCTCCGGATTGTTGCGGCCATCGGCAACAGATTCGTAATAGACGTTCTCTGTGGGATGTTCACTATTGGTGTACAATACGTAGGGCTTGCCAGCATTCTCGTTTTTCTCAATGAAATCCTTAGCAGCCTTAGCCGCATCGGTCCACCATGTAGCATTGTTGGTTGGATTGTTCAGCGCTGAAGCACGATAAAGCAGGGCACGGCTCTTGAGTGCATAGGCTGTAGCGCCACTTACACGTCCCCAGTTGGCAGCCTGGTTTGAGTAATAGAAAGGAAGGTCGTTGATGACGGCATCGCATTCGTCTGCTACCCACTTTAATGCATCAGCAGCAGGTGTGCGATGAATGTTCATGTCACTGGTAACCTCAAAAACCTCGGTAACGATAGGACAGTCGCCGAACCAACAGATGAGGTCGAAGTGGAAGATGGCACGCAACAGACGAGCCTCAGCTATGTTGCGATCATAGAGATGGTTCTCGTCATCGCTGGAGGCGTTGTTGCCAATAACAGAGCTCTTGGCGTTCTTTATAAACTGGTTACACTTGCGGATGCCATAAAGGTCGACATTCCATTGACCTAACAACGGATGGTCTGCAGCGGTATAGCCATCGCTGCCCACCTTGGTATAGTAATGTAGACCCCATGAGGTAACGGCATTGTCAGTGATGCAGTCGCGCGAAGCTCCTGTGAACTGGTCATCGGTGAGCGGTGCAAAACCATCGGGGAGGTTTGTGTATATGTTAGCTAAAAAACCTCTGGTATCGTTCGCATTGTTAAATACCTTCTCTTGTGAGAGCGATGCGTCGTACTCCTTGTCAAGGAAGTCGCTGCATGAAGTCGTCACAAGTCCTGAGACAGCAAATGTCAGAACGGATATAATGATATTCTTTTTCATAATTCTTACTTCTTTATACAAGGTTAGAATGCAACGTTAACACCAAAGGAGAAGGAACGAGTCTTCGGGTAAGCCCAGATATAGTTGGTGGGGTTCTCCGGGTCGAAACCATTCTCGAAATGACTCCATGTTTTGATGTTATAGGCGCTGAAGTAGACACGGCACTTGGTCATATACAACTTTGCGATGAGCTTCTTGGGCAGAGAATAGCCTACTTCAATGTTACGCAATGACCAGAAGTCACCATCTTGTAACCAAATGTCGCTGGTGTTGTAGGGATAGTTGCGATCAATATCGCTAAAGGTTGTTGACAGACGTGGATACTTGGCGTTGATGTTACGTGGATCAGCGGGATCGTCAGTATAGTAACCCCATGTCTTAGTAACTTCGTGGGTAGAGGTACCACCCCAGCCAAAACCATAGTCCATGTTCTCACGGCACTCAACGGTACGGTTCAGATAGCCGGTAAATACGACGCGAGCATCGAATCCAAAGGCCTCAAAGCCGACGCGGATAGAAGGAATCAACTCTGGCAGACGTGAATTGGAATAGCCAGAAGGTGTCTGGTCATAAGTATCAATCTTGCGGTCACCATTAATATCCTTAAAGACGGCATTACCTAACTTGTAGATACCTGCAGCGTGGTAGGGATACTTCTCGGGATTGTCGATGGCATCCTGGTGGCTGGTAGGTATCTTGGCAGGATCGCTGGCCCATTGATCGAGTAGGAACATGTAGTACTGTCCGATGCGCTGTCCGGTACGTGCCTGATATGCGTAGTCTGGCTTTAACTCGTCCATCTCGGTAATCTCATTCTTGTTCCATGACAGCATACCCTCAATAAAGTAGCTGAAATTTTTGCCAATGCGATTTCTGTGACCCAGTGAGGCCTCGAAACCGTGAGTCTCTGCCTTACCATAGGAGTCTTGAGGAGCTGCCATACCGAATAAGGTGGGAATTGTGGAGCGGTCTACGAGAATCTGTGAGCGATATTCCTTAAAGATGTCGAACTGACCATAGAGTTTCTTGTTCCACAGGTCGAAGTCAATACCTAAGTTCCACATTTTGGAAACTTCCCAGATGTTGTTGGGGTTGCCAGCGGTAGCTTCATAGGAACCTTCGGTATAGTTCTGACTGGTACCGAAGTTGTAGCCGCCACCTGCAGCAAAGGTACTCTGATAGGGATAACGCGTCCAACCATTAGTCATCAGACCTGCCTTACCCCACGATGCGCGGAACTTCAGAAGATCAAAGATCTTGAGGTTCTTGATGAATGGCTCCTCACTGGCTACCCATCCTACGCTAACACCACCAAAGGTGTCCCAGCGGTTGTCGGGGTCGAAGTTGTCGCTACCCATACGTGACAGGTTGGCACTAAGAATATAGCGGTTGTTGTAGGCGTATGTAGCCTGAGCATTCCACGACATATTACGCCAAGAAGAGTTCTGTCCGCGAACCACATTCTGGTAAGTACGCAAGAATGCTTGTGCGTTCACCCAGTGCTTGCCGAAATGCTGGTCATAACTCAGTCCGAAGCGAGTGTTGATGTTGTAATAGTACTCACGTGGTGACGTCGTAGCATTAGGTAATGCCTTGAACGTACGTACACGCTGGTAGGTGTAGTCGTCTACACTGGTAACACCGGCGTTCTGGAAATCGTAGTAGAACACATTGATGTCTGCCTGCTGAACTTTCTGGAATGTCTCATAAGAGTCGAAGCTGACAACAGCATTGGCTTTCAGACCAGGAAGCAGTTTGCCCAGGTCGCCGGTAGCTGTAACGGTAGTATAGAGGTTACGACGACGGTTCTGCTCAATACCGCGTCCAGCCAACTGGGCAGCACCATTCTTTGAGTCAGAGGTGGTGGGCATGAAGAACTCACCATTTGGACAGAATACAGGATAGATAGGCAGGTTTTCACCGGCACCCCATGTGAAGAGGTTCCAGATGTCGATACCTGGCTGAAGGATATTGTCAATACGACCGCCAAGGTCCAGACCGACGGTCAGAAACTTGTTGACGTTCAAGTCAACATTGACACGCAGGTTGTAGCGGTTCAGCACTTGCTGGGAGTCGTAGTCGTTGTTCCATTGTGTCCACTTTGTGTCGAACATACCTTCCTGACGCAGATAAGAGAATGATACATAGTAGCGGGCACGGTCGTTACCACCAGACATCTGCAGGTTGGTACGATACATCGGTGCAGAGCTGCGCAACATGGTGTCGTGCCAGTTCGTATTGAAATAATGGTATTTGTCCATACCCTCCAGTTGTTCGCCATTGCTGACTTTCTTATACTGTTCCAAGTCGTAGTCCGTGTAGTATGGGCTCAGACCGTCTAGATAGCGTGCCTGGTTGTAGGTCATTGCATAGTTGTATGCGTTCTGACTCTCAGGAATACCGGCGATTGTCTGGAAACCGACCTCTTGGGTAAAGTTGATACGCAATTTTCCTGCCTCGCCACGCTTGGTGGTAACGAGGATAACACCATTGGCACCACGCATACCATAGATAGAGGTTGCTGCGGCATCTTTCAATACGGTGATGTTCTCAATAGGATAAGCGTCGAGGAACGACAGGTCGCGCTCTACGTTGTCAACAATGACCAGTGGGGCACGCGCTGCTCCGTTCATGGTGCGTATGCCACGGATGTACATCTCTGTCTCTGACCATCCTGGCTCTGACTGGGCCTCGTAGGTCTCTACTCCAGTCAATGTAGAGGTAAAGGCGTTCTGGAGCACCGTGATGGGGTGTTTCTCCAGTTCCTCGCCAGTAACGACAGAGGTCGCCTCTGTTACCAGTCTCTTGGGCTTGCTGTTGAAAGCTACTGGAGCTTGAAGTTCATACTCGTCTTGAGGTTCCAAGGTAATCTCGAAGTTCTCCGTATTGAAGTCAACCTTCTTACGACTTTGCTTGTAGCCTAAGTATTCAACGAACACCTCGTCAGATGCGTCAACCTTTTTGAGCTCGAAACGTCCGTTCTCGTCGGTCAGTGTCATCTTTAGACCCTCGCCCAAATTGACAACAGCACCAACAATGGGTTCACCCTGACTGTCAACGACACGCCCTTTCAGCGTCTTGCCGGCATCGGCCAGGGCTGTAGAAGTGGTCATAGCTAACAGCAGTGATGCTATACCTTTTATAATATATGATTTCTTCATAATCGTTCTTTTAATATTTGAATCTTTGATTATTTAAAAGAATTACCATTTAGGATTTTGGAAGCCTGTTTTCCAATACTCTCCCTCAGGGATGGGGTAAAGGTACATGTGGTCTTCGAATACACGCTTCTGAGCTACCTTACGGGTATAACGGCCGTTATGGGCTACGTCCATACCAATAATGTCGCGTGAAAGGGCTTCCTTGGCAACGCCCCAACGGCGGACATCCCACCAACGGTGCTCCTCAAAGGCCAACTCAACGGTGCGCTCTTTATGGATGAAGTTGCGCATAGCCTCTTGGGTGTTCAGATCAGCTCGGCTCGCTACGCTGCCAGTGATACCACCACGCTGACGTACTTGATTGAGCAAGTTGCAGATGGTTGTCTTATTGGCAGTGAAATCTACCTCATTAAGAGCCTCTGCATAATTGAGCAGTATTTCTGCATAACGGATGAAAATCCAGTTGCGATAGCTGTTACCTTGATGGTTGTTGACCAGAATGGTCTCTGGCATGTACTTACGAACGTAGTAGCCTGTTGGTGTGGCATTGGCATTACCGATGGGATTGTCTTCACCGCCTCGAACGATATTGATGTTGCGACCGTTCCAAGCAACGCCATGGAACAAAATGCTGGCAGCCAGTCGTGGGTCACGTCCTGCTGTTGGACGACTGTCGTCATAGTAGCTTGCAGCATTGATTGCTGGACATACTGTTGATGAGGTATAGACGGGGGCGCCTGTAGCATCGTATGTGGTGAAGGGAGCTGCTCCATTGGCCATGTCGTACATGTCCACCAGATTCTGGCTGGGGCAAAGTCCTCCATTACCACCCTCACCGACGGGAACGTCAATGTTGTAGCCATAGCTGCCCCATCCTTGTGATACATCGCTGCGATAGAAGATTACTTCTGTATTCTTCTCGGAATGGGCATTCTTGATAATGGCGTCTGTATAGTCTGCCATCAAGGGGAACTCAGTGCCAAAGTTGTCAATGAATTCCTTGGCAGCATCGGCAGCTTCCTGCCATGTGCGACCACTTTCTGAGGCAAAGCGTGGGCTCGCCATATACAGAAGGATGCGGCTTTTCAAAGCTTTGACGATGGGCTTGTTGATGCGGCCCTCATTACCACTCTCGTAACTGGTGGCTTTATCCATTACCAATGGATAGGCTGCGTCTAGTTCTGAGAGGAGGAAGTCTGCATAGTCCTTGATAGACGGGCGCTCGGTATAATTGCTGAGCAAATCGCCATCAGGGTCAAGTACATCCTTGACGATGGGCACAGTGCCATAGCGCAGGAAGAGTTCCCAGTAGAACCATACTCGAAGCGTCATGGCCTCTCCCTTGTAGTAGCTCTTACGGGCTTCGTAAGTTGCTTGGTCAATATCTGTAGGCTGGGGTACAGCGTCAATGCGTGCCAAAAGCATGTTGCATTTACGGATAGCACGATAGCGGCTCTCCCATGGACTGCTCAACTCAGCTTCGGCGGCGGTTGTGTAGTAGTTTCCAATATTGAAACTGTTGCGCGTGCCGGAACTGGAAACTGCGCACTCTGCAAGGTCGGTAGCTGCATCCAGCCAACTGCCGTTGACGCGACATTCACCATTAAGCAGGAAATTATAGGTGTCCCAGTGGAATTGCTCCAAAGTTACCCAATCGCTAAAGGTCTTTTCGCCAGTCAGCTCATTGCTGGGCTCCTTGTCAAGGAAGTCGCTGCATGCTGATAATGAGAAAGCCATCATTAGGGCAGCTACACCTTTATATATATATGATTTCTTCATAATCGTTACACTTTTATCGTTAGAATCTAACATTCAGACCAACATTTATAGTCTTCATGATGGGGTATCTGTTGGAACCATTGCTCTCCGGGTCGACGAGGTCGTCAAGATGATCCCAGGTAATGAGATTGCTGGCATTAACATAGATACGACATTCGCTCATGGCCAGGTGCTTAATCCACTGAGAGGGCAGGTTGTATCCCAGTTCGATGTTCTTCAGACGGACGAAGGCACCGTTTTTCAAGAAGAAGGAACTCGTACGCTGGTTGTGATTGCCGTTGGCATCGTAGTGCAGCAAAGGATAGGTGGCATTTGCCAGGTTGTATGCCTCGCTGGCATTGGGATTCCAACGGCCCAAATGATGCTCTCTAACCTTACCACCATTGACAAAAGCAAACATGGCCTCGTTGTCATAGTAGCGGCTGACATGGTCGACACCTTGGAACATCATGGAGAACGAGATGCCTTTCCACTCACAGCCTAACGACAAGGAGTAGGTATTCTCAGGAATACTGGTGTAACCAATGTAGGTGACGTCTCTGTCGTCGATGAATCCGTCGGCATTCATGTCACGATATTTTAGATCACCAACTTGAGTGGTGCCAAAGGTTGAAATAGGTAGTGAGCCACTGTCGATGTCTGCTTGGGTGATGAAACCATCACAAATGAGACCTACAAACTGTCCGATAGACTGGCCTGCCATCTTGCGATAGGCTGTCTTCAGTGTTGGCTCATCATATTCAATAATTTCGTTCTTGGCATGACTGAAGCTGGCAGCTACGTTATAACGGAAATCTTTTCCGATGTTGTTGGAATGACGCAACTCTAACTCAAAACCTTCGTTCTTGGTCTTACCCAAGTTTCCTGCAGCCATTGTAACACCAACCCATTGTGGACGAGTCTGGTATTCTGTTAGAATGTCGTTACGCTTCTCGTAGAAGTAGTCGAAGTTACCACGCAGCAAGCCATTGAACAAGGCGAAGTCAATACCGACATCGTACTTGTTGGCACGTTCCCAAGTAACGCCATAGTTAGGATACTGGTTCTCAAAGATACCAGTTTTTCCTGTTGTTCCGAAGGTGTAGTCATTGGCTATCTGGCTCCAACGTTCCTCATAGAGGAAACGCTGTTGGACACCATTAACCTGATAAACGTCGTTACCAACCTGACCATAGCTGGCACGAATCTTCAGATTGTCAAGCCATTTCTTGGTGCCCTCCATGAATTTCTCGTTGGAGATAATCCAACCGATAGACATGGCAGGGAAGAAACCGAAGCGCTTACCGCTAGCAAAGTTCTCAGAACCATTGAAACCGAAGTTGAACTCTGCCAAATAACGGTCGTCAAATCCGTAGGTAACACGACCTACGACACCCTGATAGCGCTTGGCAAGTTCTGCCTGATAGCGATAGTCGTTTTGGTTGTACAACAACATACCTGTCACGTCGTGCTTGCCAAACTTACGAGCGTAGTTCAGCTGGTACTCCATGTATAACTTATAGGTTGTTGTTTGGTTGTCGCCAACATAGCCTAACTCGCTGTCCGTGTTAAATGAATTATACGAACTTATTTGCGAGGGAGCTGCAGAGTTAATCAGTTCATAAGTAGCAAAGGTAGCTGCAAACTGGCGGTTGTAGTAGGCGTTGTAGTCGAATGAAACCATAGCCTTAGCGCTCAGTCCTGGGGTCAGCCAGTCCATCTTGTAGTCTGCAATGAAGTTGGTCTCGTTGATGGTATTGGTGGCACGGTAGAAACCTGCCTTAGCCAAACGGCCTACGGGGTTATCCTGATATTGAGAGTTACCTGCATAGAGCTGCTTGGTAGTGCCATCGCCATTATCCAAGGTGTAGGATACGGGGAACAACCAACCTGGGGTGTGGTTCAGTCCATAGAAGATTTGCGAGTAGCTACCGTCGAAAGCCTCGTTGGAGTTTGGACCACGGCGTTCCTCGAAACGGGTGCCGAAGTTTACGCTGAACTTGAAGTTCTTAGCCATTTGGAAGTCAAGATTGGCACGGAAACCAATACGGCTGTACGACTGGTTCGACTTGTTGCCATATTTGTCTTCAGAAAAATTCTTGAACAGACCATCTTGGTTATAGTACTCTGCAGAAACATAGTAGCTCATACGCTTGGTACCACCCTGTACATTGACATTGTAACGTTGTGCAGGAGCAGAATTGCGAAGTACGGTGTCGTACCAGTCTACATTGGGGTAGAGCTGAGCATCAATGCCGCTCAATTCACCATTGACACTCTTTCGGAACATGTCGATGTCGTGAGCAGAATATTGTGAGGGCAAACCGTCGTTGGCCAGTGCCTCTTCCAAGAGTTTCACGCTCTCGTATGAATTAAGGTAGGAATCCTTACGCGTCGGTGAGCTCCACTGCCAGTTGGCAGTAAGACTGACTGTTGGCTTCTGGTCCTTACCGCGCTTGGTGGTAACGAGGATAACACCGTTAGCACCACGTACACCATAGACGGCTGTGGCAGAAGCATCTTTCAGTACGGAGATGTTCTCAATATCATCAGGAGCAATCTGAGAGAAAGGCCGCTCAATACCATCCACCATGATAAGTGGTTGGTTGTCGCCGGCAAATGAAGCTTGTCCACGGATGTACAACTTCATGTCGTCTGCACCAGGGGCACCAGAGGTCTGCGAGGTTACCAGACCGGCAACCTTACCGGCAAGGGCTTGTGATACGTTACCTGATGGCGAACGAAGCAGTTCTTTGCTGTTCACCTGTCCGATGGCGCCGATGACGCTCTCTTTCTTCTGATGGCCATAACCCACGACAACGACTTCTTCTACAACCTTGCTGTCTTCAACCAAGGTTACTTGAATGTTTTTCTGACCGTTGACACGGATGCTTTGGCTGACATAACCCACATAGCTGATGCGAAGCGTAGCTGTGGGCTTCACTTGTATACGGAAATTACCATCGAAATCGGTAATGGTACCATTGGTAGTGCCTGCTTCAAGTATGCTGGCGCCAATGACTGTCTCTCCGTTGTTATCTACCACCGTACCGGTGACAGTAACCTTGTCTTGAGCATATGCTCCTAAGGAAAGGAGCACCATGCACAAGAGCAGGAATAGTTTATTGACTTGATTTCTCATAATCGTTTTCAGTCTTAAATTATTGATAAACACTCATTAGTGCCTTAATCTGAGCTGCACTTAGCGCAACATTGAAGCAGGTGATGTCATCGTAAGCAAAGCCTGCATCATTGTCACCCCAGTTCCAAGCCTGGTTACCACCAAGGCAAATGTACTTCAGGTCGGCGCCGTTGTTGAACAGACCCATTTGGGTGTTAGTTGCACCATCCATGTTCCATTCATTTTTCAAAACGCCGTCAAAGTAAACCTTGGCATTCTCGTTGTCAAACACTACGGTATAGTAGTGCCAGCCACCATCCGCTAACCAGTCAGTATCCCCATGGTATAAGGTGTTGACACCTGCCGTATTCTGCTCGTTGCTATAGTCTGTCCAACCGGCACAATTCAGCTGCAGCACGCCACGATACTGGCAAGCCAGCATGGGCCATGTGTTCGGATCGTTCTTTGCACCATAGGCCATGAACAACGGAGCCCACAAGTAGTCGTTCGATTCTCCCGCATTACTCTTGTTGACCCAGAAACTAATGGTTAATTGCTTGGTCTCGGCTGAGTGGGTCAGCAGATCCTCAGGCAGCAGCAGATAGTTCTTGCGAGGAGCTGAAGATGTGACGTTCTGGAATACCTGCCCATGGTTGTCGCCCTTGGTCACGTATTCACCATCACCTACAATAGTAGCGGTACTTAGTTCAGCATCACTCTCGAAAGTGTTGCGATAGTAGAACTCGGGCAAGTCTGCAGGTATAACTCCACCGCCACCGCCTGACTTGTCGGAGATAATCTTGGCAACTTGTTCCTCAGAGAGGGCTTCATTGTAGACTACGAAGTCGTCGAAGGCAAAACCTGGGTCATTGTCTCCCCAGTTCCAGGCTTGGTTACCGCCTAAACAGATGTATTTTAGGTCTGCGCCATTGCTGAACAGTCCCATTTGGGTGTTGGCGACACCATCCATCTGCCATTCATTGGCAATCTGGCCGTCGAAGTAGACCTTGGCATTTTCGTTGTCGAAGACTACAGTATAATAGTGCCACTCATGGTCTTGTAGCCAATCCTTATTAGTGTCATTGTGATAGAGGGTATTGACTCCTGCCACATTCTGCTCGTTGGTGTAGTCTGTCCATCCGGCACAGTTAACTTGTAGCACACCGCGGTACTGACATGCTAACATCGGCAGCGTGTTTTCACCATTGACAGGTGCTGCAGTGTAAGCCATGAACAGTGGTGCCCAGTTGTATGAAGCTGATGTTCCTGCATTGCTGGCATTTACCCAGAAACCTATTGTCATCTGCTTGGTGTCAGCTGAGTGAGACAAGATATGGTCGGGCATCAGCAAGTAGTTCTGGCGTGGAGCAGTGGAAGCCTTGTTCTGGAAGATGTCACCAAACTTGTCGTTGGGGTCGGTAGTAAATCCACCAGCACCAACAATCGTGAGACCACCAGTCGAAGAGAAGTCCGTAAAGTATACTGGGTCGGGCAGGGTCACTACCTTAGTAATATTAGGACGTTTGACATCGTTCGCATTCATACTGTTGCGCACGAAACTGATTTTCTCTGCACTTAGATGGTTGATAGCGTCGTCACCAATAATAACGTTTTTGGCATTGTTCACAATGCTGATTAAGGCGTCATCTTTCTCGTAAGATGCAGTTGCAAAGATTTCACCATCTTTGTAGACGATACATCCATTGCTGTTGATCTGAATGCCGAGGAAACACCATACGTCAGCTGGGAGTAACTCATTGGAAGGATCCTCTGAAACTCCTTTCGTTTCATCATTGGTCTTCTGGTTTAGTACAACACTCTTGGTCGGGGTGGTACTGGTCAACTCGCCTTTAGTGGAGAAGCTGACTTTGCCTCCTTCGCCATCAATGAATGTGACTAAGGGACCATTGCTTGTACCGTCGCTCTTGGCCCATAGTGTAACACCTGCACCTGTTTGCAGTTTCGCATTGGTCATCGGATTTGCCAGTGTAATGGTACCCGATGTCAGCTCTAAGACCTCAGTGTAGAGGTCCTTGTCAAAGGAAATGGCAGCTGTACCTGTTGAAGAAAGTACAAATTCTGCTGCATCGATGCTGTTCAATCCTTTGAAGGAAATCGAACCTAATGGTTCACGGGCAGGGTAGACTTGGTTACCTGCCGGATCATCAGACTCGCCCCACTCTTTACAAGAATGAGTTGTCATCAGCATTCCCATTGCACAAAATAGAGCCATGAAAGATTTCGTAATCTTCATACTGAATTTGTTTTTTTTAGGTTGTTTTTAATGTTTAGTAATAATATATTTGTTGCAAAATTAGCAACTTTTCCCAAATGAAGGGTGGACAAAATAACAATAAAGGTGGACAATTTTGTCCACCTTTGACTTTGTCCACTAGTATGCTTTATTTGTAGGTACTTGGCGATGTTCCGTACAAATGAGTAAAGCAACGTGTAAAATACTTCGGATCGTTAAATCCTACCTTGTAAGCTATCTCGGTAATATTGCGATTTGCGTAGTTCTCCAATATCAGATCACGGGCTATGCTGAGGCGGTAGTTACGGATAAACTGGTTCGGTCCTACACCTGTCTCCTGCTTGATGCGCTTAGACAACAGACTTTTGCTCATGCCCATGGCATCAGCAAAAGCGGTGAGGTCAAACTGATAGTCCATGTAGTGATGCTCCAAGATATCTGTGGCACGCTCCATGAAGCCTTTGATGTGCTGCATCTGTTGTTTGTCTGTTTCAATACTGCGATGGCGGCTCTTCTGTATGCGCTCTTGATTGTCCAAGATGTTCTGGATGCGTTTCTGCAGGTGCTCAGGGGCATCTGACTCCTCCAATACTTTTTTGATAGGCAACAGAAGTTTCTCGGCCTGTTGCTTGCGCCATGCCTCAAGTCGTAGGCGGTATAGTCGCCAGAAGAGGATGCCGAGTGCTATCACAGCAAGCAGGATAAACCACCAACTCTTCCAGAAGTAGGGAGCGACATGAATGTCGATAGAGATGGTGTCTTCTTCGTCGGTGTTGCTGTCTGCAATATATCTCACCTCAAGGGTGTAGTTGCCGGGCTTCAGACTGGTATAGCGTACAGAGTGTTCGCCTGGACGTAGCGCTGTCCACTCTTTCTCAAATCCTTTCAGGCGATAGCTGTAATAGCCTTGTGTCTCGCTGCCATAGGTCAATGAGGAGAACTCAATAGCAAAGGACTTATCCGACTCATGGAGGTTGATACAATTTGCTCGCGATATGTTGGCGTCTATGATATCACTGCCTGCCATGACTGGCTGGTTGTTGACAAACAGTCCCGTAAAGGTTAGGTGACTGGGTATCTTTGCCTCGTTATTCTCTCCTTTTATCTCAGTGATACCATTGACACTACCTAAATAGATGGTTTCGTCGGCTCCTTTGATGGCTGAGTTCCAGTAGAAACTTGAACTAGCCAGTCCGTCTTGCTCACCATAGTTCCTGAAAGAGTTTGTAGAAGGGTCATAGATAGATAGCCCGTTATTAGTGGTAATCCAAAGATGGCCCTGTTGGTCCTCCACGATGCCTTTGACAGAATTGTTTGCCAGACCATCATCAGTGGTGAGCACTTGAAATGTCTCCTTGCCAGTCTGTTGGTCGATAATGCGCTTGTAGAGACCATAGCCGTTGGATCCCAGCCACAGAGTGCCGTCTTTTCCTTCGCAGAAACAGCATATTTTGTCAATGACGGGTGACTGTGGACTATCTAACTTGTGG
>Ga0247608_10003027_pt1 | contig 20077 bp, 24 predicted proteins | sample 176DNAGHGlowgp2_FD_193490 | JGI IMG/M metagenome (GOLD analysis project Ga0247608, IMG submission 193490) | Sheep rumen microbial communities from Palmerston North, Manawatu-Wanganui, New Zealand - 1766 DNA GHGlow gp2 | ecosystem: Host-associated > Mammals > Digestive system > Stomach > Rumen ...
CGAAACGTATTTTTAAGACAAGCGGGTACCGCCCGAACCGAACTTTAATTAGTAAGATTTTCAAAGACCTCTTTAGTCTGCAGCGGAAGGCGGCATGACATATTATTGAGTTTTTAACGGACTATTGTCATATGATGCTTAATTATAATATTGCCAAAACAGATTGGCAGTCTTTAGCATTCCGTGTAATGCAAAAAGGAATATGGTCATACACTGATGGAAATGAATATAGATTTTATATATCTAAGGATGCCATTCAGTGGTCATCACCCTCTATTATCTATAGCATAATGTTTTTCTTTGGTTCAATATCAAGATATCATCCTTATTTTTTTGAGAATATCCTTAATGCCAAGGAACAGTGGTTGATAAGTAAATTTATGAGAACACAGCCAATGCAGTTTTTGTATTATGTGACATCGAAGGTGGTTGGCAACAATATATATAAGTCGCAAACTGACAGTTTATGAATAGAGAACGACTTTGAATTTGTAAGGATGCGATATAGAGGTACGGCTTAGAGTTTCTGCGGAATACTAATAAAGTGATGAATAACACCATGTTTCCTAGTTGTTAAGATGAAGACTGCAATGGAATATTCAATCTCCTTGAGGTTTCAGACATTTTCTCAACCAAGCAGAAGAAATGTTATGGCATTCGTCGTATCATACTTCTTTATAGGATAGGCTCTTTTCAGGGTACTCTTACAAGTAAATTTGGAGAAAACTTGTCATAATATTTGATTAGTGAGACAATATAAAGCAGGAACATAAACTAACAACCTTTATCATACATCGAATAATAAAAAATAATAGATTAATTAATATGGCAAAATCGAAAAAAGAGATTATCAATGATATTGATAATCATATGCAAAGGAGTGGTAAGCGGTATTACTCGGACTTTTACATTGGAATTACGAACGATATTGAGCGAAGATTGTTTACTGAGCACAATGTTAATAAGGAAACAATGTGGTGGATTTATCGTACTGCGAATAGCAAGGCTGTGGCTCAGGAAATAGAAGGATACTATTTAAAAAAAGGAATGAAAGGAGATACGGGCGGTGGAACGGATGATTCATGCATTGTTTATTGTTATGCGGTAGGTCCAACAACATATGATCATTAATTATTCGAGCGATATGGCGAAGTATGAAAGTAGTGTAAAATTTTTAAAAAGAACTCAAACTACAAGGAATCGTTTTGTAGCTTTCCTTGATATAATGGGATTCAAGGACCGGGTAGCTCGTAATAATCATGATGAGATACTTAAGGAGTTAGAAACATTTCAAAGTAATATATCCAAGTATGTAAGTTATCATAAAAGTGCTAATGTTCAAATTGCTTTGTTTTCGGATAGCATATTGATATATAGCCAGGATAATACTGTGGGTAGTTTGCATGCTTTGGCTGATATAACAAGTCATATTATGATGTATGCCATTCAACAAGAAAAACCAATTCCATTAAAGGGGGCAATCGCAGCAGGTCTTATGACTTGTAACCAAACAAAACAATTATATTTTGGTCAGGCTTTAATAGATGCATATTTGTTAGAAGAAAATATAAAGTATTATGGAGTGCTTGTCCATCATAGTGCAGAAAAATACCTAAAGGAAGAAGATTTTAAAGAGTTTCGAGATATAAAGGCTCCTCTTAAGAGTGGTGATATTGCTCATTATGAATTACGTTGGTATGATACGGTTATAAAAAAGGAGGGTAAAAACGAAAAGACGGTAAGGGAGTGTTTGAACAATCTTAGATTAACGGTTTCTGATGAGCCTCGTAAATATATTGATAATACACAAAAAGTTATTGATATTCCATAAGTAGGTGTTCTGGTAATATATAGCCATCAACTATCATCCATCTTCCATCAAACATCACACATATTACGTTCGATACTGCCAGACAGAACAAAGATTAAAGGTGAATCTAAATTTAGAAAGAGCATGAAGTATAATGATGCAAAACAATGGATAGAGAGCAATAAGCAGATAAAAGGTACGAGAGATTCTAAGGGGTTTGTCATAACAGATTTATTTATTGTTCCTTCAGAACCCAAGGATAGAGATGTTTTCTTGCAGAATTATCTTTATTCTGAAGATAAAAGTTCTGCTATCGAGCCATACATCGATAATGACGTTCAGGTGTGGTCTGTAGACTTAGGCAGACTTGAAAGCGATAATATTTTGTTCTATAATGTTTTAGCAAAGTAAATACCATGAACAAGATAGTTTCTTTGTGGCATAGGGTGTTTTCTCCTATAAACATTGAGAAGATTTTTACTCCTGCGACTTCCGCAGGCCTTACTTTTGTTCGACGTAAGACCGTAGAGAAGAAGTTTCATAGTCAATTCAAAATTCCTGGTCGCCAAATTGTTGTATATGGTCATTCAGGTTGTGGTAAAACAACCTTTCTAAATAGGTATTTTGAAGAGCACAATATAGAAAGCATAATCATCCAGTGCGATGCTAATATGTCATTTGACCAATTGCTTTTAAATACGTTTGATCAACTTGGCATCTACTATCAGGATGCTTTAAACATAAGTAGCACAGAAAAACAAAAATATACTGCAAGTATAGAAGCGGGAGGTTCTGGTGTTAAAGAAGAAACTGGTAAACAGACTACAGAGACATCCAATTTTGTTAGACTTGTTTCACCGCAATTGACTTCACAACGCCTTGCTGATGAACTTGGTAAGTCGAAGAAAGTTTTAGTTGTTGAAGATTTCCATAAACTTCAAGAAGATCAAAAGAAAAGGCTTGCTGATACACTCAAAGTATTTGTTGATCGGGCGAATCATTATCCGCACCTTAAGCTCATTTGCACAGGTGCAGTAGATACAGCTCGTGAAATAGTAAAACTTGATAACAATCTCAAACAGAGGGTATATGAATGTGAAATACCACTATTGACGGATAAAGAGTTGCAAGAGATTGTATATCGTGGCTGTGCGCTTTTGAACATTGAAATGTCGGATGATTTAGTGGAAAGAATCGTTCACTACTCTAATCAGCTCGGTTCTATTGCTCATCAACTTAGCTATGATGTATGTGACTCTGAAGACATAAGCAAGACGCAGTTGGTTAAGAAACATCTTTCAGGTGAACATTTCATCAAGGCTGTAGAAGCGTATATAGATGCGAGGTCAGATTCATTGGTGGAGATTTATGAACGAGCAGTCAAAGATTCTTTGGGTTGGTATATATTGAGTGCATTTTCTGAATTGCCTCAATCTAAGTTGTCATTAAAGAAAATAACGAGGACAGTTAACACAAAAGATCACCCATTTACGGAAAATCAAATTGTTCTTAAGTTAGCGGAATTGTCTTCAACGGATGTAGGCATTATCCGTAGGAACTATAATGGTGCAGCATATAGTATATCTGATCCGTTTTGGGGCGCATTTATTAAAATGAGAATAGCAAAAGAAAATGCAGATAAAGCAAAAGCTTACCACAATAGGAATAACTTAAATTTGCAATTACAAAATCAAAATGATATCGAGGCAATGCTATTACAAATACTCCTTGACAAATACAATCCTAAGTACGGAGTGCAAAGATGACTATGATCCAATTTAATCCGCGATGCGAAGTGATATTTGCTCCAGAGAACATAGATAGAACTGTGACAATATAGCCAACAGCAGTATTAAGATTTTTTTGAAGATTTGATAATTAATGTTAGATAATTCAGTAAATAAGTAAGAGACAACGTAAATGTATTGGAGAGTATCTATCAAGGGGATATATAATATTATAAACTCTCGTTTGTATGTCAGATACAAGGAGAACGGGCAAAGCGCTAAAATTATAAAAATGATTTTTAAGGATTTATAAAAAGAAAATAATAATCTATAGAAAAACACAGTGAAGATGGATAACAAAGAAATGAAAGACTATAACAGTCTTGTGGAGGTGCCGGGCATGGGCGAGGCGGACAGTAAGTTGATGCGTTTTCACTCATGTCTTGATGAGCAGATGGAGAAGATGAGAGGTGAGGAGGATGACGAGCTATATGCCGTTGCGGTGCTGGAGGCTCTTGCTGACGGATGTAACAGAATGGGACTGTCACAGGAGTATGCTGTCAGAATGGCTGGTTTCCAGGGGGTGTTCTCAGATATCAACAGGGATGTGATAAAGTCGGTGTTCCACACGGCTTATCTGAAGAAATACCTTAAGAGCATTCCACTGAAGTACATGAGGCCGTCGGCTTTGCTGACGTTTAAGACGGAGGCTTACATGAAAGAACACTATGAGCTGAGACTCAACGTGATGACGGGAGTACCGGAATATAAACTGGCAGGAGGACTGTATGGTTTCAGCGAACTGGACCAAAAGGCGCGCAACACGATGTCTATCAATGCGCTGAAGGCAGGAGTAGATTCTTGGGACAAGGACATGAACAGATATATAGACAGTTTGCTGATACCACAGTATGAGCCACTGAGGGACTATATGAAGGGATTGCCTAAGTGGGACGGTAAGGACAGGATTACAGCCTTGGCTGGCAGAGTGAAGACCGACAATAAGTATTGGGCTGGCGATTTCCACAAATGGATGTTGTCCATGGTGGCGCAGTGGCTCTGTATGAACAAGGAGCACGGTAATGCCATCGTGCCACTGCTCATCGGACAGCAAGGTTCGGGTAAGACGACATTCTGTCGCAGACTATTACCAGAGTGTCTGCAGAGATATTATAACGACCGTCTGCCGATGAAGAACGACAACGACATCTATATCGCCATGGCATCGCAGGCACTGATAAACATTGATGAGTTTGATGCTCTGTCAAAGAGCCAGCAGCCTATATTGAAATACCTGCTTTCCAAGCATGACGTGAAGATGCGCCAGCCATACGGCAAGGTGATAGAACAGCGTCAGCGTTTCGCTTCGTTCATAGCCACAACGAATGACAGACACCCGTTGGTTGACGCCACCGGTTCGCGACGCTTTGTCTGCGTCTGTGCCGACACAATAGACAACAAGGGCAAGATAAACCACGACCAGATATACGCCCAACTTAAAGAGGAACTAAACAGCGGGGTGCGCTATTGGTTTTCTGACAAGGAGAACTCACGCATCATACACCAGAACGAGGCTTTCCAGAAGGTAAGCGACTACCCACAGATGATAGCACGGACTTTCAATGCTCCGGAAGACACTCCCCTTGATGCTCCTTTCATGCCGGTCGGTGAGGTGATGAGCGTCATTGCACGTAGATATACGGACGTGAGGGTTACCAACGGTGCCTTGGTAAACATGGGTAAGGCACTGCGCTCCGCCGGCTACGAACAGAAGCATGCCAGGAATGGTTCTGCCTACAGAATTATTGAGAGAAGACCTTCACCTGTCACCATAGGTGGGTAAGTATTTGTGACACAGACAATGGCAGTGGTGACGGACAGTGTGACGGCTGTCACCAATCCATCACCTCTACAGCTATTGTAAAAGCTATCATATTACGATGTAAAAGCTATCGTTTTACAGTGTAAAAGCTATGCTTTTACGGTATGGAAGCTATGCTTTTACAGTTAGTCGAACACGAATAACACTAATCTAACGAATAATTATAAATTCGAGTGATTCGAGTGATTCGTGTTAGAGAAAAAACGAACACGAATAACACGAATCAACCGAATAACAAATTGATTTTATGTAGATGATATGTTGTTATTTACAAGAAGCACTTCTGAAAACAAATTTTCCAAGATGCTTCATGAAATATCAACCTTTATTGGTCAATAAAGCAGTTCTACTCAGAACTGTCATCTACATTAAAAGATTCGTACAATTTGAGTAATTCGTGTTCAAAAACAAATCGAATATGATAGTTTACAAAGAAGAGGCATATCTGATAATGGGAGCAGCGTTCAAGGTGTACAATAACCTTAGACATGGATTTCTTGAAGCAGTATATCAAGAGGCTTTAGAAATCGAATTCCAGAAACAAGGTATTCCTTACGAACGGGAAAAAGAACTGAAGATCTACTATGACGGAGTAGAACTTAAGCAAACTTACAAAGCAGATTTTGTCTGTTTTGGAAAGATAATTGTGGAATTGAAGGCGGTAAGCGCATTAGACGATGTTCACCGGTCTCAGGTTTACAATTACCTTCATGCTACCAACTATAAGTTGGGACTTTTGATTAATTTCGGATGTTCAAACGAACTGGAATACGAACGAAAAGTGTTGTAACAAAACAAACACGAATAACACTATCTAACGAATAATTATAAATTCGGAGGATTCGAGGGATTCGTGTTAAGGAAATAAACGAACACGAATAACACTAATCTAACGAATAATAAAGATTTGGGGGATTCGAGGGATTAGTGTTAAAGAAATAAACGAACACGAATAGCACTAATCTAACGAATAATTATAAATTCGAGTGATTCGAGTGATTCGTGTTAGAGAAAAAAAGAACACGAATAACACTATCTAACGAATAATTATAAATTCGAGTGATTCGAGTGATTCGTGTTAAAGAAATATGTTTGAGCTGACGACCAACGAGTTGCGAGATTTGCGGTCGAAAATTTCGACCACAAATGTGTCAACGAAGAATCGCAATCCCACCAAAGTATTCACAGAACGTGGCCTCTTTAATAATATTCGTACAATTAGAGCTATTCGTGGTCGTAAAGTAGGAGGGAAGTGATGGATAGGTGATGCATTGCAAGTTATCCGTCACTATCGCTACATACAGATATACAATTAGATACCTACCTTCTGTGACAGGTGACAGAAAAATATAATATATTGCTCCGCAAGAAATCATAAAAAATCTATTAGAAAATCTCTTGAGGAAATAGATTTCTGAACAAATTATATTTATAAATGGCTACCTCAAATCAAACATTAGCTAAGAATACAATGTTCTTATATATTGGAACATTGGCAAATCTGCTCATTTCTCTCTATACCTCTCGTGTAGTGCTAAATACTCTTGGGGTGGTTGACTATGGAATCTATTCTATCGTTGGTAGTGTCATTTCTATGGTTACAATCATTAATTTGCTAATGATTAATGCAACAAGCCGATTCTTAAGCATCGAGATAGGTAGAAATGATGCGAAACGCTTGGCTGACACTTTTAGTTCTGCAATGATTGGACAAATTTTCCTGGCTCTGATTGTTGTTGTGTTACTTGAGACGATAGGAATATATATGCTAAATAACAAACTGGTTATACCTTCGGATCGCATATTTGCGGCCCATACGGTATTCCAATTGTCGATTATAAGCATGTTTATCACCACAACACAACAGCCTTACAATGCGGCAATTACAGCTCGTGAGCATTTTGGCGTTTATACCGTTATTGATATTCTTAATACAACTTTAAAACTAATTGTTGTGTTTCTGTTGGTCATTGGAGATTTCGACAAACTTATCCTGTATGCCATATTGTTACTGGCCGTCACCATTATTATTACACTTACATATCGTATTTACTGCATTATTCATTTTCCTGAATGTCGAATAAAGTGGCATGTGGAGAAGGATATTCTGATTTCCATGTTGAAGTATTCATCGTGGACGATGCTTGGAAGCACGTTAAAAACGTATAGCATACAAGGGTCTAACCTTATACTCAACATGTTTTTCGGACCCGTATTAAATGCTGCTAATGGTATAGCTATGACTGTTGAAGGAAGTATTATGGGTTTCTCATATAATGCCATTACGGCATTTCGTTTTCAAATAGTCAAAGCATATGCTGCAAATGAACTCAAGCGTATGTGTGAGCTAATCTATAATGCCTCACGTTATTCTACGGCTCTATTTTTACTTGTAACTATTCCTGTTTTTTTAGAGTGCAACTATGTGTTAAAATTGTGGTTGGGGCAAGTTCCAGAATATACGCTCGTGTTTGTTCGCTTATTGTTGATGGGTAGCATAGCAAGAATGAATGTCTCTCTCGTAGGTATATCTATAGGTGCTACACCAAACGTTCGTAATTTAAATATACTTAATTCCATTTTATATTTTTCACAACTCCCGATTGTTTATATTTTGTTTAAGGAGGGGGCAACTCCCTCTTATTTATATATTGTCGGCATATTCATACAGTTTCTTGCATTGTTTACTGATATGTGTATTCTCCGTAGATTAATTGCAGACTTCTCGGCAAGATTATACATATACTCAGCATTTTTAAAGAATATCCCATTGCTTGTTATTTCCAGTTGTTGTCTGTTTTATATTCAAACAGTCATGGATGAAGGTTTCTTAAGACTTTCTTTGATATGTGTTACTAATGTTGTACTTTTTGGTTCGTATTTTTATGCTGTAGTACTTAATAAAGAGCAACGGCAGGCTGTAATAGAGAAAATAAAAAACAAGATAAAGAATCATGAATAGACAAGTAAGACCTATTGCATTTTATTTGCCACAGTTCTATCCAACCCTCGAAAATGATGAGTGGTGGGAACCTGGATTTACAGAATGGACTAATGTCACACGTTCCAAACCATTGTTTGATGGGCATTACCAACCCCGTTTTCCTCGTGATTTGGGATTCTATGATTTAAGAGTACCTTGAGAGAGAAATAGGCAGGTAACAATATTCTCATAGCTTTCGGTGCATTTGTAAATTTTGATATTCCTGACAACAATATTGTAATAGGTAATCCAGGAAAGATTATTTCAAAGGATACCTCACTAACATAAAAGTGTATAGCATTTTATGTTGGTAAACTATATAAAAACAACAAGTAACGCATTTGCATTTTATTTAATACAATGCAAAAGAAATATAAAATAGGATATACAACAGGTGTGTATGACATGTTTCATATCGGCCATCTGAACATTCTTAGACGAGCTAAGGAACAATGTGATACCCTTGTTGTGGGAGTCACAACAGACGAACTTTGTTATATCCGTAAGCAGAAGTATCCTATCATTAACGAGCGAGATCGTATGGCTATCGTTGAGGCCATTCGCTACGTTGATAAAGTTGTTCCACAGACAGATATGGAGAAGATCCGTCCTGTCAAGGAACTTGGGGCTGATGCAGTCTTCGTAGGATCTGACTGGAAAGGCACAGAAGCTTGGAACCAGTATGAGAAGGAGTTTGCTGCTGTTGGATGTACTGTAGTATATTTAGATCATACAGACGGCATCAGTTCTACTATTTTGAGAGATAAACTTAAAGAAAACGAAAAATAAACGAGATGAATCAAAGATGAATTACGGAATTGTATTGCGAACCTGAAATGGACTTTGCAGATAGTGGAAACAAGAAAGAATGAGCAAACTGACGAAGTTGTCCTCTTTAAGATAGGTATCATGCATTGTCTGTAGAGAATTTGAATGGTTTTGCATAGGAAATGATAGCAATGAGTATTAACTCAGGGAACAAGATAGGTAAGAATTTCTTGATGAGGTGTATATTGCCTATAACAAGCCCAGTAGAACTGATGGACGATTGGCTCGCCATTGAGAATGCCACTGATATACACCGACAGAGAGATAGGCTCGAGAAGCTGATGCAGAAATATGCTATAATGACTACCGATGCAGTTTTTCCCTATATCCTTTGGAAGGACTACAAGGCTGTCACATGCGTTTTGTCGTTGATAATATCTCAGGTGAATCTATCTATACCCATTAATATTCATAACAAAGATAGCAGGATTATACATTAGTCGAGTTATGCTTCAAGCTCTTGGAGTTGACAACTTTGGTATTCATACTATGTGTTTTGGCAATGTACTACATAGTATGTATTATATACAAATATAAAATCTCTTTCGTGGATTGTTGGTAAATAATTAGTATTGTATAATTTAATTTTAAATATGGAAATTAACAATGGTGATGGTAGAGCCAAAGTATTAGCTTACTATCTTCCTCAGTTTTATCCTTGCGAATTCAACGACAAATGGTACGGCAAGGGATTTACCGAATGGACTAACGTAGGAAAGGCAAAACCTTTGTTCAAAGGGCATTTACAACCTCGCGTCCCATCGGAACTCGGTTATTACGATCTTCGTGTTCCTGAAGTTGCAGAAAAGCAAGTGGAATTGGCACGAGAAGCAGGCGTTTTCGGATTTGCCTACTGGCACTATTGGTGGGCTGGAGAAATGTTACTCAATATGCCAGCGGAACGTTTGCTTGCTTCTCAAAAACCAGATTATCCATTTATGTTTTCTTGGGCAAACGAAAACTGGTTCAAGAAACTCTGGGATAAAGATACAAGCAAAGATACTTTAATACGCGAACAAACATATCCTGGTGAAGCGGATAATCGTGCTCACTTTGATTATTGTTTGCCATTCTTCAAAGACACACGCTATCTGACGTATGATGGTAAACCTATGTTTATGATTTATCACCCTCTCAATTTTTTGGAAGTAGAGGAGTTTATGAATCAATGGGATCGTTGGATAAAAGAGGAAGGGGTAGCAGACTGTTTTTACTGGATGGCTGTAGCCCGTAATTCGGAAGAGGAACTTAGTAGATTGATTTCTTTGGGTTTCAACTGTGTAAACTTTAATGTAGATGGAGAGCGATTAGGTTGGAACAACAACAAATCAAAATTCTCCCTTGAGACATGGAAAAAACGTTTTGAATACCACTTTAAATACAAGGCAGCTCTTGTAGATTATACTAAGATGATTGACGCAATCTGGGTCAATCATCTCGATTCTCGCGAAGATGTCGCTCCAGTTATCATACCTCAATGGGATCATTCACCTCGTAGTGGTAATAAAGCTGCTCGTATTTATAATAACGCAACACCAGATAACTTCTATAAACTTGCTTCCAATGTTCTTAGCCATGTGAAGAATAAGAAGAATAAAATAGTAATGCTTAAATCATGGAATGAATGGGCAGAAGGTAATTACATGGAGCCAGACCTTACATATGGTAGGGGGTATATAGAAGCTCTTGGCAAGGCCGTGGAGGAAACAAAAGAATAAAATGAAGTAGAATAAGCTTTCCTTTTCAACTAAATTGCGGAAGAACCACCATTTTTAGGAAAAGATAATGACCATCGTTGAACTATAAAAATATATGCAACAACCTTTCTTTTCAATAATAGTTCCTGTATATAAAGTAGAGAAGTATCTCACTCGCTTTTTGGAAAGTATTGCATGGCAGACTTTCTCGGATTATGAGGTACTGCTTGTTGATGATGGGTCACCCGATAGCTGTGGCGCGATGTGTGATGAGTTTTGTGTATCCCATTCTGCCTTCCGTGCGATTCATAAACCTAATGGTGGCGTAAGTAGTGCGCGTAATAGAGGCATTGAGGAGGCAAATGGTGAGTGGCTGCTTTTCTTCGATTCGGATGATGTGATTGCCCTCGATGCTTTACAGAAAATACATGTAGCATACGAGACACATCCTTATACTGATGTCGTCATTTATGCCATAGAAGAGGTGATGAACAATGGCAAACACATAGACCATTTGCTCCCAGTTGATGCTCCTTCCTTCTATGACTTTGAAAGAATACGCAAAGAGATTCTTCCTTGGTTCTGTCGGAGTGCATCATTTTTGAACTCACCTTGTTCAAAAGCATTCAAGAGGAGCATCATTGAAGATAACAACCTCAGATTCCAAAAACGAGTTCGTGGTGAAGATTGGCTTTTTTGCTTGCAGTATTTTCGTTGCGTCAATCATGTCGTTACGATTCCCGATGTTCTATACTCATATATGCGCAACGAGGATAGTGCAATGAGCAAGTATGTACCTGAACAGTTTCAGCTCTGGACAGAGAACTGGCAGACGAAGTGCAATCTCATTAAGGACTTCGGACTTGAGGTTGATATTGATTTGATGAAGAGAGAAATGTATGAAAAAGTGTATTACTTTTTGAAAGAAGTAATGGTAAAAGAACCAGAAGTATCGCGAAAAGATAAACTCCATACAATACTTCACAATGATACTTTAAGATCGTTCATGCGTGCTTATCCTATAAATTTGCATGATTTGCGTGCATACCTATTTATTAATTTATGGAAAATTATGTATTAATACAATGAGACCTTCAGATGAAATAATAACCCAATACAAAAAGAAGATTTGTGGTGTGGCCAAGGCTTTTGACGCATTCTGCTCAAATCACAGTTTGCGATACTTTGCCATTGGAGGTACAGCCATTGGTGCCCTCCGTCATAAAGGCATTATTCCCTGGGATGATGATATTGATTTTGTAATGCCCCGTCCTGATTACGAACGATTCCTTCAAATTTCGAACGAGTTACAGCCTGAATATGATATCTTCACATACCAGAACAATCCTATGTATCACTCGGTAATCACTAAGATGTGTGACGCTAATACTTCATTAGTAATAGATCCACGCGTCCATACTGTAGTTGGCGCCTTTATTGACATTTTTCCTTTGGATGCTTGTTTAGGCGAAACTAATGAAGAAAGAGAAAAATTCTTCTATACTACCAAGGCTGAGCGTTTAAAAGCTGAAAATTTGAGAATGCACTATTTCTTCCGCGATTTGTTATCTTCCATCAAAAGACGGCAGTTCGATGAAATCTGTGATCAAATGAAAAGTCATTGTCATCATTTTTTGAGAAATAACGTTAATGAGTTTGAAAGGTACGAAAACATTGTATCACAAACATCCTATGAGAATTCTGAATATATAACATATTTTGGAACTCATTATGGCGCAAAGAATATATCTCTCAGAGAATGGTTTGATGACTATTTCTATGCTCCTTTTGAAGATTTTGAAATACGACTTCCTAAAGGTATTCACGAATATCTTACAAAAATGTTTCTCGACTATATGACCCCCCCCCCTCCTGAAAAAAGAATAGCACTGCATTCTTTTTATTATTTGAATTTAGACAAAAGAGTAAGTTGGGAAGAAGCTCGTGAAGAAATGAAGAAGGAAGGTGAGTATAAATAGTACTAGAAAGATGAAATTAAAATCGTTCATAAAAAAAATTGTCTATCGTCTCCGTGCTGACTATACAACAGAAGACCTTCAAAAGATGGGGCTTGTTGTGGGCAAGAATTTTCTACGTATGCACGGAACAATTCTTGACCCGTCTCATTGCTGGTTGATACATATTGGAGATAATGTCACATTAGCTCCTCGATGTCATGTGCTCGCTCATGATGCCAGCCTTTGTCATCACCTTGGGTATGCACGTATCGGCAATGTTGTAATTGGGAATAACGTATTTGTAGGTGCAGATACCGTCATATTGCCCAATGTTACTATTGGTGACCAAGTGATAATTGGTGCCAACAGTACGGTCAGCCGCAACATTCCTTCTGGTATGGTGGCAGCTGGTTCTCCTGCCAAGGTAATCTGCACCACGGAGGAATTTCTGAAGCGCAATCGCGTGATGATGGAATCGCGACCAGTGTATGGTGAAGAGTACACTCTTCGTGAAAACATTACTCCTGAAATGAAGCAACAGCAATTTGAAGAACTCAAGAGTGGATTTGGTTTTGTTAAATGAAAAAGCGTATTTTTATCTCAATATACTACCTTCAGTTTGGTGGAGCAGAAACAAGTCTTATCGGTTTGTTAAATGCCCTTGATACAGAGAGGTATGATGTGGATCTGTTTGTGTTCAATCATACAGGTGAGATGATTCGATATATTCCCAAAGGAGTAAATCTATTGCCAGAGGATCCTGTGTATGCCCACATGGACGGGAGCATTGTACAATGTCTAAAGGATGGATATGTTAGTATGGCATTAAGGCGTCTCTGGGCACAACAGAAATATAATAAATGTGCCAAGAGGAATGGTATGCAGAATCAAGAGGGTGTATATACATACATTGCAAAGGCTGTTTGTTCTATTCTTCCTTCCTTGGAGAAGTACGGAGATTATGATTTAGCCATCAGTTATATTCTTCCTCATCAAATTGTATTAGACAAGGTTCGTGCAAAGAAAAAGATTTGTTGGCTGCATACAGATTACACGAAGATTGGTATAGATCCGGTTGAAGAATTAAAAGTATGGAGCAGATACAATTATATTTCTAGTATCTCGCCAGATGTTACAAAAGCATTTCTTCATGTATTTCCTTCCTTGAAGGATAAAATCATTGAGATAGAAAATATTATGCCTAAGGTTCTTATTGAAGAGAAAGTAAAAGATGTTTCAAATTGTTCAAAAGAGTTCAAAAGGATAGAAGGTATAACAACTTTGGTTTCTGTTGGTAGAATTTGTGAGGCAAAAAACTATGATAATATCCCTTATATGGCAAAAGCGTTGAAGGAGTTATATAAAGTTTCAGGTTGTTCAAACAGTTCAAAGGGATTTAATTGGTACATTGTAGGCCCTGGGGATCATTCTGCTATAGATGCTTTGAGTGTGCAGTTGGGTGTGAGTGATGTTGTGACGTTCCTTGGCCCTTCAAGTAACCCTTATCCATACATCAAGGCATGTGACATTTATGTGCATCCATCGCGCTATGAAGGTAAGAGTATCGTGGTGCGAGAAGCACAGATACTTTGTAAACCCGTCATTATCACCAACTATCCTACAGCTAAGAGTCAAATACAGGATGGGGTAGATGGAATTATATGCGAACTTGACAATCAGAAGATAGCAGAAGCTATTTATACCCTGACAATGAATAAAGAGAAACAACAATCGCTCATTGATTACTTGAAGACTCATGATTACGTAGGTTTGAATGAAGTAGAGAAAATCTATAAACTATTAGACGAATGAAACATAGAATTTATAATTTCGATATCATGCGCGTGTTTGCTTGCGTGATGGTAATATGTATGCATTCTCCTTTGCCATCAGAGAATGCCAATGGGCTCTTCTTATCCTCATTAAGTTATTTTACAGCTCCAGGACTTTGTCTGTTCTTTGTAATCTCAGGTGCGTTATTACTTCCAGTTAAGACTGACACTAAGACCTTCTTGACTAAACGCCTTGGTAAGGTCGTAATGCCAACTATTTGCTTCACTTTCCTGTATCTCATTCTGAAAGCGGTTAGTGGGGAAGAAGTGAACTGGTTGAAATGCATCTGCTCAATACCTTTTTCTGCACAAGGTCATGGGGTGTTATGGTTCATGTACACGCTCATCGGACTTTATCTTGTTTCGCCAATCATCAGTAAGTGGCTGGGGAATGCTAGCAAGCGAGAGGAAGAGTTCTATTTGGGTATTTGGATAGTAGCATTGTGCTATCCTGTATTGTCTATGTCTTTGGATGTTAACCAAAAGGACACGAATGCTCTCTATTACTTTACAGGCTATCTTGGCTATTTCATTATTGGTCACTATCTGAATAAATATCCAACATCCATAACTTTGAAGCGTTTGGTAATACCGGTAGCAATATCCATAGTTGCACCAGTCGCTTGTAAGTTTTTGCACATAGATGTAGATTTCGAGACGGTTTTTTGGTACTTGTCCATTTTTGTTGCTGTATTGTGTACTGCTATCTATGTAGTGATTTCAAAAATACATGTTGGGGAGGGCAAAATTATGAATGCCATAGTTCTCACCTCCAATTTGAGTTTCGGCATTTATCTTATTCATATCGCAATCATGCGATTCTTTTTGTGGAGGCTGGATTGGATTCTCAATATGAATAACTACTATCTCCAATCGTTTATTATTGTCATTCTTACATTTGTGTTAAGTTGGGTAGCTGCCTATATAATCAGTTTGTTACCATTTGGAGATTATATCATCGGTTATAAAAAGAAAGAATAATATGGTGCCTAAAGTAATTCATTATTGTTGGTTCGGACGTAATTCCTTGCCTGCATCGGCACTAAAATGCATTGCGTCGTGGAAGAAGTTTCTGCCAGACTATGAAATAAAAGAATGGAATGAAGATAATTTCGATGTGAATATCATTCCATATACCAAAGAAGCGTATGAGGCAAAGAAATATGCTTTTGTGAGTGATTATGCTCGTTTCTGGATTCTTTATAGGTATGGTGGCCTCTATTTCGATACGGATGTGGAGATTATCAAGCCTTTGGATGATATCGTAGAAAGAGGGGCTTTTATGGGAATTGAAATGCCAAGTGTAAATGGAACTTTACCATTAGTTAATCCGGGGTTGGGAATAGGGGCAACTCCGCAGATGGATTTTTACAAAATGGTGTTAGATGCCTATGCTGGATTCCATTTCTTGAACGCTGATGGGTCTCTAAATCAAAAAACGGTTGTTTCTTACACAACGGAATTATTAGAAAGCAATGGAATGAAATCAATGAACGATATACAAGAAGTAGCAAATATCTGGATATACCCTGTTGACTATTTCAATCCATTTAATGATTTAACAGGAAAACTGGATATAACAGCGAACACTCGTTCTATTCATTGGTATAGTAAGACTTGGAATAATCAAAATCCTTTAAGACAATGGCTGTCACGTATGTCTCATCGTATTTTTGGGATGAGGTTGCATAATTTTATTGAAATAATAAAAAAATCTGTGAATTGATGATAGACGGCTTTTTGTATAAATATATATATCTGATTTTTGTCTGGATATTAACTGTATCAACGATTAATCAATATTACCGAACAAACAGATTTTTAGACCACAAAAAAGACTCTTCTAATGTACAGACATTTTGGATACTGATAATCCTGATATTCGTCATAGGTCTTCGTCCAAACAGTTACGTGTTTGTGGATCATATGAATTATTATATTGAATATCAAAGGCATTATGGGGATCCTGCGTATTATTCACATGATACGGAAAATTTTCTATTTGATAATATACTTCCTTTTTTCTCATCAAATAAAATACCAGTCGAGTTCTTTTTCCTGCTAATAGCAGCAATATACTTTAGTGGAATAGCTTGGGCATCAAGGAAGATGTTTCCCAATGATACGCTGTTAGCTTTTGTGATGTATTTGGGGGCATTATCTACTTTTACGTATGGCACGAATGGTATCAAGGCCGGTGCCGCAGCTTCTATCTTACTGGTCGCTTTGTCATATAGGAACAATCTAAAGGTCTGCATACCTATTTTGTGGGTTTCGTTAGGGTTTCACCACTCTATGTTAGTACCTATCGTAGCGTTTGTAGTGGCCTATTTCTTTAAAAAACCAAAATGGTATTTATATGGTTGGTTGTTTTGCTTGTTGCTTGCAGCTGCACATATCACTTATTTTCAGTCACTATTTTCGGGCTTTACAGATGAACATGGAGCAAGCTATCTTGTAGCAGGTAGAAAAGATGCTGCAGTTTCTGGGTTCCGTCCTGATTTTATTCTATACAGTGCTATTCCGATTTTCATTGGATATTATCTGATAACCAAGAGGTATATTCAGTCGGAGTATTATAATTTCCTTTGGTGCACTTACACTCTTACCAACTGTGTTTTTCTACTCTGTACATATGGTAGTTTTATCAATCGTATCGCATATCTTAGTTGGTTAATGTATCCGTTTATCCTTTTATACCCTTTTGTAAATGCTTATTGGAGTAACCGTCAGTCTCGATACCTTCGCTATGTTGTTTATGGGCATTTAGGATTTACTTTATTTATGGACTTTATTTATTACGCATAATTTTATGGCAAGGATTTCTGTTTTAATGGGCATATATAATTGTGCCCCAACATTAGCTGAGGCATTAGACTCTCTCTATGCCCAAACATATCAAGACTTCAAGATTATCCTTTGCGACGATGGTTCCAAAGATAACACCTACGAGGTGGCAAAAGAATATGCTGACAAGCATGATAACATCGTGCTCGTCAAGAACGAGAAGAATATGGGACTTAACTATACTCTAAATCATTGCTTGGAATATGCAGACACGGAATACTGTGCTCGCATGGATGGGGATGATATCTCATTACCGACACGATTTGAGAAAGAAATCAAATTTCTGGATGAGCATTCTGAATATGCCATCGTAAGCACTCCAATGATATACTTTGACGAGCATGGCGATTTTAGAGTCGGTAAAGGTAAGGGTGAACCTCAAAAAACAGATTTCTTATCAGGGTCTCCATTTTGTCACGCTCCTTGCATGATAAGGACGGAAGCATATAGAAAAGTGGATGGGTACACAGTTGACAAGCGTTTGTTGAGGGTTGAGGATGATCATCTGTGGTTTAAACTTTATGCAGCAGGATATAGGGGCTACAATTTAAACGAAGCTCTTTACAAAATGCGTGATGACCGTAATGCTGTTGCTCGTCGTACCTGGCAAAGTAGGATAAATGAAATGTATGTCAGACATATTGGGTTCAAGATGTTAAAGCTTCCTTGGTACACCCAAATATATGCATTACGACCTCTTTTGGCATATTTAGCACCGAGATTCTTGTATCAATTATATCATCGTAAAAAGTAGCAATTATGAAAAAAATATGTTTTGTAACAACGATAGGAAGCACTTTTAAATCATTTTTGCATGATTTCTCTATTTTTCTGGTTGACAAGTGCGGATATGATGTGACATTTATTTGTAATGATGATGAGTCATTGCAACGCTATTGTACTGAGCATATTCACTATATTCCTGTCAGTATGAAACGTGGAATAAGTTTAGATGGCTTGACTGCAATTAAACAACTAATACGGATTTTTAAAGAACAGAAGTTCGATATTGTACAATATGCAACTCCCAATGCCTCGTTATATGCATCTATAGCAGCAAATATCGCAGGAGTAAAGAATAGGTTATATACTCATTGGGGATCAAGGTATATGGGGTTTGAAGATGGATTACGTCATTTCGTATTTAAGACTCTTGAGAAGATTACATGCAGCAACTCTACTATAATAGAAACAGAGAGTTTTTCTCTCATGGAATATAGCATCAAAGAAGGATTATATCCCCAAGAAAAAGCATCTGTAATTTGGAATGGAAGTGCATGTGGGGTAAAGTTGGAGAACTACGATGTGACTCAGAGAGAAAGTTGGAGAAAGGAAATTAGAGCGAAATACAATATATCGGAAGATTGTATGGTTTTTGGTTGGTGTGGCCGCATTACAAGAGATAAAGGACATAATGAGTTGTTTTACGCATTCAAACAACTAAGTGAAACAAATACGAATGTTCGTTTGCTCATGGTAGGAGCTTATGATAATGTTGATACTATTGACGAAGAACTCCTTCATTGGGCTCAAAACTGTGATAAGGTTATATTTACAGGCCGTGTTCCAATTGAGCTGGTACCGATGATGTATAGTGCCATGGATGTTTTTTGCTCACTGAGCTATCGGGAGGGGTTTGGCCTTGTTGTTATAGAGGCTGCTGCGATGAAACTGCCGGGGATTGTCACGGATGTTCCAGGTCAGGTTGACACTATTGTGAAAGGAGAAACCGGTTTACTAGTACCTGCTAAGGATGTGGATGCAGTTGTAAAGGCGATGGAATACTATGTAAACAATCCCGAAAAGATTAAAGAAATGGGAGCGATGGCTAGGAAAAACGTGGAAGAGGAATATGAACAAAAACAGCTATTCAAGCTCCTTGCTGAACATCGAAATGCAATCATTTATAATAATAATTGACTAGATGTTAAATAATCGGTATGACAGAAAGAACACGTATTTATCTATGCCTGGCGCACATGAGCGAGGCAGGTTTGGAACAGGATTATATTAAGGAGGCGTTTGATACCAATTGGGTGGTGCCTTTGGGACCGAATGTGAATGGTTTTGAGAAAGACCTGGAACAATTCATAGTTCATAATTCAGAGTTCATAGTTAGGCTGCGCGAGATGGGGTTGTTGAAGTTTGCGAAGGGCGTGATGTGGATCGAGAAGGAACTGTTAGGCTTAGACGAAAAATACCTGATAGTAGAACCATCGGAAAGAATCGGTCGTGCTATTCTGCAGACCATCGAAGAAGGAGGTGACTTCGGACACCATAACAGTATCAACACGCTTCGCCATCAAAACCTCATTGGCAGAGCTATTGGTGGCACAAAGCAGTGGCTTCGTGCCTTGCGTTACTTCCCCACGGAGGCAGCGTGGAAGGTGATTAGAAAAATAATTTAATTTGGATTTTGTTTATGCCTATAACATCAAAAGAAGATATTAAGCGGAAGGATATGACTTACTCTATGTTGAGGAGGATTATTATCCGAGCGGACTTTACTGCCA
>Ga0247608_10003028_pt1 | contig 20072 bp, 18 predicted proteins | sample 176DNAGHGlowgp2_FD_193490 | JGI IMG/M metagenome (GOLD analysis project Ga0247608, IMG submission 193490) | Sheep rumen microbial communities from Palmerston North, Manawatu-Wanganui, New Zealand - 1766 DNA GHGlow gp2 | ecosystem: Host-associated > Mammals > Digestive system > Stomach > Rumen ...
TTTTGGCTAAAACTTGCATTTAGTCTAACTCTTGCAATAACTTTTTCATAATTGCATTTACAATTTCAATTGACGTATTTTTTTTGAAATATTGCTTTTATTTTTTTTTTGATGTATAATTTTTTTGATTATATATAAGGAGCTCAATCAAATGAAAAAAGAAAGTTTTGACTTTTATGATAGAACCTCATTAAAATCATACAATTTAGATAAAACTATGCAAGATCAATTAAATGCATTAGGTTCATTAGATGTTTTTACAAGAAAACACTGCGAAAATGTTGCAGCAATTACATGTAGATTATGTGAGTATTTACATTGTTCTAAAGGATTTACTGAATACTGCACAATTTGTGCATATTTACATGATATTGGTAAAATATTTATTCCTCCGGAAATTTTACAAAAACCAGGCAAGCTTACTGATGAAGAATATGAAGTAATAAAAACTCATACTACTATTGGGTATGAAATGTGTATAAAAGATTTAAAACTTCGCCCATATTCTGCAGGTCCATATTATCATCATGAAGCTTTAGATGGTTCTGGATATCCTCAAGGATTAACAAAAAAAGATATTCCATATGAAGGACAAATTATTCGTGTAGCAGATGAATATGATGCAATTGTTAGTAAGCGTCAATACAAATCACACATTGGAATTTCAGATACTCTAAAAATACTTATAGACAATACTCAGCCAAATCAACAAAATCCATCATATTCTGCACTGAATGCTATTGCAGAAAGTGCAAAACTTGGAAAAAATAATCCTGCTATTGTAAAAGTATTGATTAAGGTTGTTTTAGATGATGTTTATTATGAAATTGCATGTAGTCAAGATTATGTTGATTATTTAGCAGAAAATTTAAAAAGATTTGAAAAAATAGAAAAATTATATAATAAATATATTAATGCTAAAACTGAAGACAAAAAAAATTATTTTCTTGAATATATGAAATTATATTTTACTGAAAATGAAAATGTTAACAATTTTCACAATATTTGGAATGATTTTAAATCTGCCTATGAGCTTAGAAAAACAAAAATTGATAATTTATATAATGAAGCAAAAATTATAAAAAAATTAAAAGTTTAGAATATTTTCTAAACTTTTAATTTTATTCTTCTAAACCAAAACTAACTCCTAATGCATTATTTATTTTGGTTATTATTTTATTATCATCTATATGCCCTATTTTTTCCTTTAATCTACTTTTATCTATTGTTCTAATCTGTTCTGTCAGAATAACTGAATTATTCTTTAGCCCTTGTGACTCTCCATCAATTTCTATATGAGTTGGTAGTTTTGTTTTATTAGTTTGAGAAGTTATAGCTGCTGCTATTACGGTTGGACTGTATTTATTACCTAAATCATTTTGTATAATTAAAACAGGTCTAATCCCACCTTGTTCTGAACCAACAACAGGACTTAAATCTGCATAAAACATATCTCCTCTTTTAACTTGCATAATTATTCACTCCTACTATTAGCATATTTTATAAGTCTATATATTCGTAGATTGTTTTAAAAAGATTTACTTTTTAATTTATTTCTATACTATTATATTGTATGTTAATTGTCGTATTTTGGTTATTATCTTCAACTATTAGTTTTGTAGGAACTCTCTTTTCTTTATCTATGTACAATATTTTATTTTGATTATATCTATTATAATTATTAGTCTTAGTTTTTAAAACTATTTCATTATCATTTTCTTTAAAAGATGCTTTATCATAAATTTTATAGTCATTTATAAAACTTATTAAATCTAAACTATTTTCTCCAAGTTCTTTATAATTTTCAAAAATCTTTGATAAGTTAAGATTTGTATTTTCAATTCTTAAATTTCCATCTTTTAATATAGTTTTTACTCCAGCTATATTTGATGGTTCTATTACAATTTGTGTACTTCCATTCTCTGTATTATACTCTTGCTCTAAAATGTATTTGTTAGTATTTTTATTACTATTCACCTGTACAGTAATATTTGCTTTATATGAATTTATATTTAAAATATAATCTACGATTTCTTGACTATTTATATTATTACCTATTTTTAAATTTTTAATCATATTTTTTGATATTATCACACCTATAATTATAATTAATACACCTATAATAATAAAAATCATTCCCTTTTTTAATTTCATAAATTCATAACTTGTTAATCTCTTATTGAATTTCTTTTTAATAGATTTTCAATATTGATTTTTACAAGTATCCTCCTTTCTAGATTTATACAATACATTTTTATTCTAGAAAGTTTTTTATATTACTTAATTTTCAAATTCTGTACCTTGAACACATCTTCTATACTTTGGCTCGTTTTCTATACATGTTATTAAAGTTATTTTGTTTTCATCAGTATTTTTTAAATAGCTCCAATCAGTATTATCTATTATTTCTATCTTATCTATTGAATAAACCTTTTTAAAACTATCATGTGTATAAATTATTTGATCTTCTTTTTTTAATTTTTTTAAATTTTGAAAATAATTATATTTATATCCTCTATTATGTGCTGCTAATCCTATATTTCCAAATTCGCTAGAAGTATCAATAAAGTGCCCAACTTTATCATTTAATATATCCTCTTTTGTACCTTCTGCAATAGGTGCAACTAAACTAATTGCTGGAATTTCTATGTACCAATTTCCTAAATCAACTTTCTCTTGATTAAAATTTTCATCTTTTAATTCTTCTTTTGAATCTTCTTTAATTATTTTTGTTTCTGGAATTAAATTAGAAATATTTCTTATTGGAATATTCTTGTTAAAAAAACAGCTATATATAATTAAGAAAATAAAAATTGTTAAAAATAAACTAATTAGATTAATAAACTTATTTGTGTAAATCATATACTTTAAAATATTGAAATAAACCATTAACATATTATCATGTTTTTTATTGTTTGTAAAGGATTTTCGTTCGACAAGATATGACAAAATCTTTGATATTTTCATTGCTTGACATTAGTGTTTCTTTTTTATATAATCTGTGTGAGGTGAAAGTCATGTTAAATTTAGTTGTATTTGCATCAGGTAATGGAACAACTTTGCAAGCAATAATTGATAGCATAAATAATAATGAATTAGATGCTAAAATTAACTTAGTAGTTTCAAATAATAAAAATGCATATGCTCTTGAAAGAGCAAAAAAAGATAATATTGAGACATATATTATACAAAATAAAGATTTCAATATGCAAGATGAAGAATTAAATAATATTCTTTCTAACTATAAAGTTGATTTAATAGTTTTAGCTGGTTACCTTAAAATGATAGGTCCAAAATTATTAGATAAATATACTATTATTAATACTCATCCTTCTTTACTTCCAAAATTTGGTGGTAAAGGAATGTATGGAATGAAAGTACATCAAGCAGTTGTTGATGCTAAAGAGCCTGTTACAGGGGTTACTCTTCACTATGTGAATTCAGAATATGACAAAGGTAGTATAATCGCTCAATCAAAAGTTGATGTTCTTCCAACTGATACTGCAGATGATGTTTCTGCCAAAGTTCAAGCAGTCGAAAAACTGCAGCTGATTCGTGAGTTAAAAAAGTTTTCTGAGTCAGCTTATTAATATAAAATAATTATGAATTTGCCTTTTTCATTGGGGACAGTCCCATTTGAAAAATGGACGAAACTTTGGTAATAAAAACTGAAGTTCTATACCATTTTTCAACTGGGACAGTCCCCAATGAAAAAGCTTTTTACTTCTTCAATTAACGCTTCTTCCCCTTGTTTTTCAATTTTTAGTGTAATCATTGGCTTTATTCCATCTGAAAATTTAATTCTACTTCCATATTTTTTTATTAGATTAGAAATAAAATCCTCTTTAAAGATATTGTTTTCATAAGTAAATACTACTACATCTCTCTTACTTTGGATTTTTATTATATTATTCTTTTTTGCTAATTGTTTTATTCTTGTTATTTCTAAAAGGTTTTCTATTTCATGTGGCATATCTCCGAATCTATCAATTAATTCATCAACAACATTTGAAATATCTTCTTCGGTTTTTGCAAGAGCAATGTCTTGATAAATTTCTATTTTTTGATTTTGGTCTGAAATATAGTCATCTGGAATATAGCTTGTAATATTTAAGTCAATTTGGCACTCTATTTCTTCTTCTACCTTAATTCCTTGTTCTTCTTTTAAGACTTCATTTAAAAGTCTTGTATATGTATCATATCCAACTTCTTCTAGATGTCCTGATTGTATTTCTCCAATTAAGCTTCCTGCACCTCTTATTTCCAAGTCTCTCATTGCAATTTTAAATCCAGAACCAAATTCAGTAAATTCTTTAATTGCTTTTAATCTCTTATCTGCTGCTTCTGCAAGCATTTTATCTTTTTTATAAGTAATATAACTGTATCCTTGTCTGTCTGACCTTCCAACTCTTCCTCTAATTTGATATAGTTGAGCAAGGCCCATTCTATCGGCATTTTCAATAATGATTGTATTTGCATTTGGTATATCTATTCCTGACTCTAATATAGTAGTACATACTAAAACATTTATTTTGCCTTCAACAAAGTCTTCCATAATGTCTTCAATTTCAGTTCCCGTCATTTGTCCATGTGCAAAACCTACTTTTGCCTCTGGCACTAATCTTGCAATTTTATCAGCTTTAAGCATTATATCTTTTACATTATTAAATATGTAAAAGACTTGCCCATCTCTTTCTAATTCTTTTGTAATAGCTTCTTTAATAATTTGCTCATCATATTCTACAACATATGTCTGTACAGGTTTTCTATTTTGTGGTGGCTCATAAATAACTGACATATCTCTTACCCCAACAATAGACATATGAAGTGTTCTAGGAATTGGAGTTGCTGTCATTGTTAATACATCAACACTTTCTTTATACTGTTTAATTTTTTCTTTTGCCTTTACTCCAAATCTGTGCTCTTCATCAATTATTAGTAATCCCAAATCTTTGAATTCTATATCTTTTCCAAGCAACTTATGAGTCCCAATCACTATATCAATATTTCCAAGTTTTAACTCTTTAATTATTCTAGTTTGGTCTTTTGCAGTTCTAAATCTGTTTAGTAATTCAACTTTTATAGGAAAATCTTTCATTCTTTCTTTAAAAGTTTCATATTGTTGTTTTGCCAAAACTGTTGTAGGTGCAAGATACGCAACTTGTTTGCCATCCATAACTGCTTTAAATGCTGCTCGAATTGCAACTTCTGTTTTACCATACCCAACATCTCCACAAAGGAGCCTATCCATAGGTCTTTCAGCTTCCATGTCTTTTTTAACTTCTTCTATACAGCGAAGTTGATCATCAGTTTCTATATATGGGAACTTTCCTTCAAATTCTCTTTGCCAATCTGTATCTTTTGAAAAAGCGTGTCCTCGCGATTTTTCACGTCTTGCATATAATTCGATTAAATCCTTTGCTACTGCCCTTAAATTATTTTTAACTTTTGTAGTTGTTTTTTCCCAATCCTTTGAGCCTAACCTATTTAACTTAAGATTTAATTCCTCTCCTCCAACATATTTTCTAACTTCGTCTAATGAATTTGTTGGAATATATAAAATATCATCACCTTTGTATTTTATTTTAATATAATCTTTTGTTATTCCATCTGCTTTAAGAGTATTTACACCTATATAAATACCAATTCCATATCTTTTATGTACAACATAATCTCCTGGCTTTAAATCTGCAAAAACTACTTTTTCACTTTGATTAAATGTTTCATTTTTTCGTTTTCTAGCTTTTCTTTGAACTTCAACTAATTCAGAAGCTTCTATTAAAACTTGATTTAAATCATAACTAAAAAATCCTCCAGAAATTCTTCCTGTTGTAATAACTATTGTATTATAGTCTTTATTAACAATAGTTTGGTCAAGTTTTTCTTGATATATTGAATATATTTCATTTTGTTCTAAAACCTTTTTTATCTTATCAACTTTTTCTTTTGTATCAACTACAATATATACATTTTTTTTATCTTTTGTAAATTTTTTTATATCATTAATAAATAGCTCTATTCCACTTTTATAATAATTTAATTCTTTTGCATTAAATTGATAGGTAAGATTTCCTTCTCTCATTGTATCTAATTTGTTTAAATACACACATTGATAATCAGAAATTTTTAATTGAATTTCTTCTGTATTTAGATAATTGTTTAGGCTCTCTGGAATAATTCTTTCCTTTTCAATTAATGCTTTTATTACATTTTCGTTATCTTCTTCGATATTTTTGCTTCTTGCTAGTATTTTGCTAAATTCATCAATAAAAACAATTGCATTATCTGGTAGGTAATCTAAAATAGTTTCTTGTTCTTTATAAAATGAATCAAAATATCTGTCAATTTTATTTAAATAATCACCTGTAAGTATACTTTCAACATCATTTTCAACTTTTTGGGCTAATATATTCGGATAAATCTTTTCTTTAATATTATTTGCAACTATATCCAACGGTTCATCTAGTATATATTCATAAGCAGGATAAATTTTAGCTATTTCCTTATTTTCAATTGATCTTTGCGAAACAATATTAAAATATCTAATCGAATCAACTTCATCTCCCCAAAGTTCTATTCTTAAACCTATTGTATCATTTAAAGAAACATCAACTATTCCACCTCTAACACTAAATTGGCCTCTTCCATCTATCAATTCAAATCGTTGATATCCTAAATTAATCAGTTTTTGTTTAAGTTCTTCTAAATCGCATCTATCACCTATTTTTAAATTAATAGTATTTCTATAAAGTGCTTTTTTAGATATCATTTTTTGCTTAATTGTTTCTGTAGATGCAATAATTATTGATTTTTGATTTTCATATATCTTATTTAAAACTTCTATTCTTTCATAGGGTAAGTTTTTACTTTCAGCAACATAATCATAAGTTATAATTTCTTTTTTCGGTAAAAAATACACCTTATCTGTAAAAAAGCTCAAATCTTTGTAAAGCTTTTGAGCTTGAATTTCATTGTAGGTTACCAAAAAAATAGGTCTTTTTATATTATCTAGTACATTTGATAAAATCTCGCTAATTAATACGTCAGTTAAGCCCGATATTTCTACCGGGCTTTTTTTATTTTTAATTTGTTCTAAAAAGTCTATATATTTATTAGACTTTTCTAAACTTTTTACAAGTAAATTCATTCTTCTCTACTTCTTTCTTTTCCCTCTTTCTCTTTTTGTTTAGCTTTACTGATTGTTTGTTCTTTTTCTTGAGTTTTTGAATATTTTTCTTTAACTTTCAAATTTTTTGCATTTTTAAATTCTTTTTCTCCAAAAAGCTTTTTTGCAAGTTTATTTACTTTTTCAAGAGATGCTAATAATTCTTGTTTTAATCTTTTTAAATGCTCTTCATCTAAAATATCATCATCGTCTTCATCTGATGAAGATTTTTTTCTTTTTTTTGGTTTTTGTGGTCCTTCTCCTTTATATGCTTTGATTGCTTCTTCTTGTGAAAGTTCAGCTTGTTCACCTTCAATCAAACTTTCTATAGTTCCTTTTAAATCAGTTAATTTTTCATCTTTATCATTTTTATTTTCTTGCATATTTCTCACTTCCCACATCTCACTTCACTTTGTTATAACTCAAGTTAATTATAACATTTAAACATATATAATTTATCATAGATTTTAAAAAAAATCAATAAATTTTGCCTAAAAAGTATTGACTTTTTAATTTTTGCATATTATAATAATGAATGTTGCACATCGCGGGGTGGAGCAGTTGGCAGCTCGTCGGGCTCATAACCCGAAGGTCGTAGGTTCGAGTCCTACCTCCGCAACCAAAACAAGAGCTGATATTAATTATTCAGCTCATTTATTTTTATTATAATTACATTTTTTATATGCCGATGTGGCGGAATTGGTAGACGCACATGACTCAAAATCATGCGGTTATCCATGTGGGTTCGAGTCCCACCATCGGTACCAAATGTGCGAGGCAGAAATACCTCGCATTTATTGAAGTTGCTGGAGGATATAATTTGAAATAAGGAAATTTTGTATGGCTACCAATATATCATAACACAGATAAAACCCCTGAAGATATATAATAAAATCTAATAGCTTTTAACTAACTTAAGCTATTGGTTTTCATCTATTTTATTCTTTTTTGAAAATCTTTTAAAATATTTTCATTTATTGTAAGTTGTTTCTTTCCTATCATTTCCAAAATTTCTTTTCTTGTTTTTGTTGACATTTTTCTATTTGAAAACTCATTATGAGGTACTTCTTTTTCAAACCAAGAAGGCATTTTGAAGTTTTTGGCTTGTTCTACACTTTCAAATTCCACTTCAGCAATTATTAATCCTTTTAATTTTTTCTCAAATATATCTACTTCAGCCTTTAATCCATCTTCCAAAGGAATTATTATTCTATATTTTTCAATTGTAGTGCTTCCCTTAAATGGTTTAACTTCTTCATATTGTTCTTCTGTGATTTCTTTTTCTAATTCTGTTATAGAAAAAATTTCAGTTTTTTTACCTTTGGCTTTTATCGTATGTGTATATTTAACTTCGTTGGTATAAAAGTCTTCACTTTTTCTTACTCTTATACTACAAACTGGATCTCTATAAATATGTTTTTGAGTGATTTTTAATATATTATCTACTTCTTTTGGTAAATGATTTATTGTATATTTTCTTTCTATTTCAGTTGGTAACATTTTTTTCTCCATTTCATACTCAATATATTTGTTTAAAACCAAAACTGTAATTATTTTTCAACCTGACTTATTCATACCATTCAAGTTCATAATTAGCTATCCTAACTATATCCCCTTCATTAATTCCTTGTTTTTTAAGTTCCTCTTCTACTCCTAATTCTCTTAATTTTTTATGCAAATAATAAAGGGATTCATTATCTTCTATGTTTACTCTTCTAATAACTTTTTCTACTGTTTCTCCCTTAACAATAAATTTGCCTTTTTCTCTTGTAACAGTAAATACATCTTTATCGTCTTCTAAAGTATAAACAATTTTTTCTTCTTTTTCAACTAACTCTTCTTTTGGTAGTGTTTTTAATATAGATGATACATAATCCAAAAGCTTTTCTAATCCATCTCCTGTAACACTTGAAATTTTAAAGAATTCCATATTTTTTTCTTTAGCTAGATTTTCAAGTTGTTTTAATAATTTTTGATTTGTAACATCACATTTTGTTGCAACAATAATTTGTTTTCTATTTGCTAATTTTTCGCTATAGTTTTTTAATTCTTCGTTTATTATATTAAAACCTTCAACAGGATTTCTTCCCTCAAGACCAGAAACATCAATTAAATGCAATAATAATCTAGTTCTTTCAATATGGCGTAAAAATTGTAATCCTAATCCTACCCCTTGACTTGCCCCCTCAATAATTCCAGGAATATCAGCTATTACAAAACTCGAGCCATCTTTAGATTTTACAACTCCAAGATTTGGTTCTAATGTAGTAAATTGATAATTTGCAATTTTAGGTCTTGCACTTGTAACTGTACTTAAAAAAGTAGATTTTCCTACATTTGGGAAGCCTAATAAACCAACATCTGCTAAAAGTTTTAACTCTAAAATAACTTCTTTTTCTTGACCTGGTTCTCCATCTTCAGCAAATCTTGGAACTTGTCTTGTAGATGTTGCAAAATGTTGATTTCCTCTTCCTCCTCTACCACCTTTTAAAACAAGTTCTTTTTGATCAGGCCTAGATAAATCTGCAATTATCTTTCCTGTTTCATTATCTTTTAAAACAGTACCAATTGGAACACCTATATAAATATCTTCTCCTGATTTACCACTACATTTAGCACCACTACCATTTTCTCCATTTGTTGCTTTATATTTTTTATTATATCTAAAATCAACTAATGTATTTTTATCTTTATCTACAACAAAATATACATCTCCACCTTTGCCACCATCTCCACCATCTGGACCACCAGCGGCAACATATTTTTCTCTTCTAAAAGAGATTGCTCCATTTCCGCCATCTCCAGATTTTATAATTATTTTTGTATAATCTGTAAACATGTACTTTCTCCTTCTAACATCTAATCTCTAATTAGTATACTTAATTTAACATAAAATGTCAAATATTTTTTATATCATTATTTATGTCTAATAATATTATGTAATAATATTACTACTATATTACTATTAATCAATTAATATATAAATATCTTAAGAACAAATCGAATGCGATTGGAGCATTATTAGAAATTCTTATTTAATAAAATGAGGGATGTTCACGGTACTCAAGCGTTAGCCGCAGAGGGTCTCAAGTGAAATGGCTCATTTTATTAAATTAGAATTTCTTTAATGTGTATTGAGCCGAGATTTTTCGAAAAATATTTATATATTAATTGATTACGTATATATTTTAACTTAATTTATTATAAAAAATTCATTGACAAAAAAATCCCACATGAATATAATTAAATAAATTCGATAAATTATGGTACTGTTAGATTATAGAAAGGATTGATTTGTATGGAAAAGAAATATAAACTAGCCATCGTAGGCGCTACAGGTTTAGTTGGAAGAACTGCATTAAAAGTTTTAGAAGAGAAGAATTTACCAAATTTTGAATATAAATTATTTTGCTCAAAAAAATCAGCCGGAACAAAATTAACCTTTATGGGAAAAGAATATATTACATATGAATTAACAGAGAATTCTTTTGATGAAGGTTTTGATTTTGCAATTTTTTCAGCTGGTGGAGAAACCTCAAAAAAATATGCTCCAATTGCTGCATCAAAAGGATGTATTGTAATAGATAATAGTAGCTATTGGAGGATGCATGAAGATGTTCCACTAGTTGTTCCTGAAGTAAACCCTGAAGATATAAAGAAAAATACAGGAATAATTGCAAACCCAAATTGCTCAACAATTCAAGCTGTTGTACCTTTAAAAGTTTTAGATGATAAATATAAAATAAAAAGAATTGTATATTCAACTTATCAAGCGGTTTCTGGCGCAGGTAAAAACGGTTTAGAAGATTTAGTAAGTAAAGCTAGTTACCCTGACTTAAAAAAATTTCCACATCCAATATACAATAATTGTCTTCCTCATATTGATGTATTTACAGAAGATGGGTATACAAAAGAAGAGCATAAAATGATAGATGAAACTAGAAAAATTTTAGGTAAATCGAATTTAAAAGTTACTGCAACAACAGTAAGAGTCCCTGTAGAAAACTGTCATGGAGAATCCATAAATGTAGAATTTGAAAATGATTTTGATTTAACTGAAGTAAAAAATCTTTTAAAAAACTCTGAAGGTATTGTTTTATATGATGACCCAGAAAATAATGTTTACCCACTTGCAAGTGTTGCAAATGGAAGAGATGAGGTATTTGTTGGAAGAATAAGACGTGACTATAGCCAACCTAATACGCTTAATTTCTGGTGCGTAGCTGATAATATTCGCAAAGGTGCGGCTACAAATGCGATACAGATTATGGAGAAAATGATTTAATTATAATTAAATATCTATCACATCTTTTATTTAATAAAGAGTAAATATATTATTTTGAAATCCCGCGTAAGCCGAACAGCTCGAACGCATACTGCCATTGTAACAGGCAGAGCCTTAACAATGGACAGCAAACTGGAGCGAAGCGCAAGGCGACTGGAGAAATCGACATCGTAGCTGAATTTTTCGTAAGAAAAATTACAGGTACATAAAGATTTCGACACCAAGGGATTGAAAAATAATATATTTACTCTTTTTGTTATAAATCATACTATTTTATTTGTCATTAAATTGTAATATAAAAGTCACACTATTGTTATACTTTTATAGTATAATATATGGTGAAAGGAAATCGATTCACATGAATATAGAAAAAAGGCTACAAAAAGACGGAATAATAGTCACAGAAAAAGTTCCAACAGATATTGTACTAAATATAACAAATAATATATCAAAAAAAATAGCATCTACATTCCCTTGCTTTAATTTAAATCCAAATGAGATATTTGCTAAACTATTTTCATTAAATATGTATAAAGCTCAAATGCCAGAAGGAATGCAAGAAGCAAGTTATTGTTATAAAAATTCTTCCATTTATTTTAACTTAAATATTGCAAACGAAGATTTAGAAGAATTTGCAATACATGAGTGTTTACATTTTTTACAGGAAATAAGAGATGAAAATGATAATATAACAAAAATGGGGCTAGCAAACTATACAAAATCAAAAGTTGTTGGAACTGGTTTGAATGAAGCTTGTGTGCAATACATATCTTCAAAAATAATAGGTATAGAGCCAGATTTTGAAAAGTATTATAATATTAGTTTATATACTCCAAGTCCTTCATATTATCCTGTTGAATGTGCTTTGTTAAATGAATTAATATTTTTTATTGGTGAAGAAAAACTATTTCAAAGTACCTATTTTTCAACAAATGATTTTAAAGATGAAATAGTAAATTACACTTCTGAAAAAACTTATAAATATATAGTAAATTCATTTGATAGAATTTTACAATTAGAAGAAAAAATAATAAAATTGAATAATAAAAACACTGAAAAATCTCGAACTAAAATCGAAAAGCTTAGATCATCAATCAAAAGCACCTTTTTTGAAATACAAGATTTAATAATAAAAAGATTTTTTGATTTTGAATTTAATCAAATTACTAATTTAGAACAACTTGAAATCTTTAGAAGAAAAATAACAAATTTTGATAAATATATTGGACATAGTGAAAACTATACATTTTTTAATGATTACCTTACAGAAATGATGAATAATTTAGAACATAAATCTAATATATTAGAAAACGGAGGATACGAGACAGCACCAGTGATTAAGACTTTCTCTGTTAGTGAATTGTTTAGAAAAATTGCAGATTTATTACATAAAAAAGTTCAAAAAAATTAGAGGTAGGAAGTCGGATTTTAGATTTCTTACCTCCTTCTTCATACCTCTAGTCTCTAACATCTCACCTCTCACTTCTATCCAAAAATCATCCTCAGTGAGTTTAGAATCGCAATTATCGAGACTCCTACGTCTGCAAATACTGCCCACCACATACTTGTAATACCTAATGCTGTTAATATTAGTATTAATATTTTTATTGTTATAGCAAATACTATGTTTTCTTTTACAATTCTCATATTCTTTTTTGCAAGTTTTATTGCTGTTACAATCTTTGATGGTTCATCTGTCATAATTACAACATCTGCTGCCTCTATTGCACTATCCGAACCTAATCCTCCCATTGCAATTCCAACATCAGCCATAGCAAGTACAGGTGCATCATTTATTCCATCACCAGCAAAAGCAATTTTGCCGTTTTTGGATTTGTTCTTTAATAATTCTTCAAATTTAGCAACTTTTCCATCAGGTAATAATTCATAATATACTTTGTCAATTCCTATTTTTTCAGAAACATTTTCTGCAACTTCTTTTTTATCTCCTGTAAGTATTACTGTTTCTTTTATTCCGTGAGATTTAAGATTTTTAATTGTTTTATTTGCATCTTTTTTTATTTTATCTGAAATTAAAATTGTTCCAACAAATTTTCTTTCAATTGCAATATAAAGTATAGTTCCAATATCATTAATTGGCTTAAAATCAATATTGTTTTCATTCATTAAGCTTTCATTACCAATTAATACATTTTTATTTTCTATATTTGCAAAAATTCCTTTACCTGCAATTTCTTTTATATTAATAATCTTATTGCTATCAATTTCTTTTCCATATGCTAATTTTATAGAATTTGCAATTGGATGATTCGAATAACTTTCTGCATATGCTGCAATTTCTATCAGTTTTTCTTCTGCTATTTCATTAGCTATAATTTTTTGAACTTCAAATACACCTTCTGTTAAAGTTCCAGTTTTATCAAAAACAACAGCTTCTGTTTTACTAAGTGCTTCTATATAATTACTTCCCTTTATTAAAATACCTTGTTTAGAAGCCCCACCAATTCCACCGAAAAAGCTTAGAGGTACAGATATAACAAGTGCACATGGACATGATACTACTAAAAATGAAAGTGCTCTATATATCCATTCTGTAAGAGATACACCTTTTATTATCATAGGCGGCACAAATGCAAGAATAAGTGCTATAATTACTACTGTTGGTGTATAAATTCTTGCAAATTTTGTTATAAAATTTTCAGATTTAGACTTTTTACTACTAGCATTTTCAACTAAATCCAAAATTTTACTAACTGTTGATTCCTCAAATTCTTTTGTAACTCTTATTTTTAAAAGACCATCTATATTAATACATCCACTTAAAATCTCATCATCAACTTTTGCTCTTTTGGGAACACTTTCTCCTGTTAAAGCTTTAGTATCAAGCATTGCAGTACCTTCGATAATCACTCCATCTAATGGAACTTTTTCCCCAGGTTTAATAAGTATTATATCCCCTGTTTTAATTTCTTCTGGATCTACTTTCTCTTCTTTCTCATCTTTAAGTAGATTTGCATAATCTGGTCTAATGTCCATTAAACTTGAAATTGACTTTCTTGATTTGTCAACTGCATAGCTTTGGAATAATTCGCCTATTTGATAAAATAACATAACTGCAACTGCTTCATGAATTTCTCCAATACATAATGCTCCAAGTGTAGCTATTGTCATTAAAAAGTTTTCATCAAAAACTTTTCCTCTAATAATATTTCTAAATGCTTTTTTTAAAATTTCAAATCCCACTATTAAATAACTTACAAGTAGAATTCCATTATTAATCCATTCATTTTGAAAAGAAATGAAAACTACTATTATTAATAAAATTGCTGAAATAATGATTTTAAATAATCTTTTTTTCATAATATAAACCTTTCTTTTTTATAATAGTTTATTGTAAGTAATAAATGTTATAATTCACAGCTAAATAATATATATTAATGAATTGATGAGTTCGACCCTTGTAGTAGTCATTTATTATTTCCTATTACTGATTATGATTAATTCATTATATTTAGGCACAAATTCAAAACAACTTGGAGAACGGAAGAAATGAATTAATATATATTATTTAGCTGTACATAACAAAAATTATATTTTTTCTATTGTAACATCTGGTTCTTCTTTTTTTATTACTTTTTTAACTTTTTCAATAACATCTTCTTTTATAGATTCTTCACATTCAATTACTAACCTTTCTGACATAAAGCTAATGCTTGCATCATTTACTCCATCTATATTTTTTATTTTTCTTTCTAATTCTGCTGCACAATTTGCACAGTCTAATCCCTTAATTTTAAATTTCATAATATATCCCCTTTCTTTCTAGAGTTCGTAAAAATAAACTCTAAAGTTCAAAATTAAAATTATTATTCAGACTCCCCTCTTTTATGATTTATATGTTCTTTTCCAATTTCAAATACTTGTTGTACATGTTCATCATCTAACATGTAAAAAACCTCTTTTCCTCTTTTTTCGCATTTTACAATTCCACTTTGTTTAAGTGTAGCTAGTTGATGTGAAATTGATGATTTACTCATCTTTAAAACATTTGCTATATCACATACACATAGCTCATTTTGATCTAATGCATATAATATTTTTAATCTTGTTGTATCACCAAGAATTTTAAAAAAATCGCTTAATTTATTAAGTAAATCTTCATCCTTCATTTTATTCAATGTATCTTTTACAACATCTTCATGTATTATATTGCAATCACATACAAATTCGTTTTTCGCCATATTGTCCTCCTCTCTAATTACTAAAAATATATTCAATAAAATTGAGTACTTATTCAACTATTTACATTATAGTTGAATAGATACTCAATTGTCAATAGTAAATAAAAATATTTCTTCTTGACTTTTAAACATATTTACCATATAATGTGCATAAATAAAAATATATTTTAAATTTATTTAAGGAGGTTTTTTCAATGAAAAAATATTTATGTGAGTTCATTGGAACAGCAGTACTTGTCCTATTTGGATGTGGAAGTGCTGTAATCGCAGGTGGTACACTTGGAACACTTGGAATTGCTTTAGCTTTTGGTTTATCTATTGTTGCTATGGCTTATGTTATAGGAAATATTTCTGGATGTCATATTAACCCTGCAGTATCTCTAGCAATGCTTATAAACAAAAAATTGTCTATTAAAGATTTTTTATGCTATGTAATTGCTCAAATTTTAGGTGCAATACTTGGTAGTTCTATACTTTATTTAATTGTAAAATGGTGTGGAATGGATGTTTCAGTAGTTGGCCTTGGAGCAAATGGCTTTGGTGATGCATCTTCAGTTGGTTTAAATATGGTTGGTGCAATTGTTGTTGAAATTATTCTTACTTTTGTATTTATTTATACAATTTTAGGAGTAACTTCAAGCGAAAAATTTAGTTCAGTTTCAGGTATCGTAATTGGTTTAACTCTTGCTTTTGTTCATATTATGGGAATTCCATTAACAGGAACATCAGTTAACCCAGCAAGAAGTTTAGCTCCAGCTTTATTTTTAGGTGGAACAGCCTTATCTCAAGCTTGGGTATTTATAGTAGCTCCTTTAGTAGGATCTGCATTAGCTGCAGCAACATATAAATTTTTAAATGAAGAAAAATAGAAAACGGAAGAATATAAAAAAAGATCGATTAATTCGATCTTTTTTTAAGGTCAGAAGTTAGAGGTAAGATGTTGGAGATCCTCAATTTGACCTCTGACTTCTTACCTCAATTTTTCAACCATTGTCCAATCTGGGTAATCTGTGAATTTAAGTTGTTCTTTCGTTGTAGGATGCTCAAACTCTATTTCATATGCCCACAGTCTAATTTGTTTTCCTTTTCCTCTTGTTCCATATTTTTGGTCACCAAATAAACTATGCCCAGCATGCGCCATTTGTACACGTATTTGATGATGTCTACCAGTATGTAAATCTATTTTTACAAGACTTAAATCTCTTTTATTATCATAGTTTAATACTTCATAATCAAGCTTGGCCATTTTAGCATTTTTCTTTGTTTCTGGAACCACCTTACTAATATTATTTCTTTCATCTTTATATAAATAATCTATTAAAGTTCCATTTTTTTCATCAAATATACCATCTACAACTGCTAAGTACTTCTTTTTAAATGTTTTATTTCGTACTTGTTCACTTAATCTTGAGGCTGCCTTTGAAGTTCTGGCAAACACCATTAAACCTCCAACTGGTCTATCAAGCCTATGAACTAAACCAATATATACTTCTCCTGGTTTATTATATTTTTCTTTAACATAGTTTTTAACCATTGTAAGCATATCTACATCTCCTGTTTTATCAGATTGAGATGGAATATTAGGTTCTTTTATAACTACAATTATGTGATTATCTTCGTATAATACTTTCATTTAATTCAAATCCTTTTATTATATTTCCTGAAATCGTAAGTTAGAGATTAGAGGTCAGTTTTTACTTCTGACTACATATCTCCTTCCTCAAGCTTCCCATCTACCATATATTCCACAAGGTAATATTAAATCTGAATTTTCCATTGGCAAGCCCACTTCTCCACAAGTAACTTGACCTTTATATGTTTTTTCAATCGTTAAAATTAAAATATTTGATAAAACAGTACTAGATATCCCTGTTGTATACGAATTTATTAAGAAAAATAATGGATTATCAGATAATACTTGCTTACATAGTTCTACTAAATCATATATATTGTTTTCAAATTGCCAAACTTCTCCATTAGTACCTCTTCCATATGATGGTGGATCCATTATTATTGCATCATATTTGTTACCTCTTCTGATTTCTCTAGCAACAAATTTATTAACATCATCAACAATATATCTAATCTTTTTATCTGCTAAACCTGAACTATGTACATTTTCTTTTGCCCAAGATACCATTCCTTTTGAACTGTCTACATGACAAACTGAAGCTCCAGCATGTAAGCATGCAACAGTTGCACCTCCAGTATAAGCAAATAAATTTAATACCTTAATTTCTCTTTTAGCATTTTGTATTTTTTCTATCATCCAATCCCAATTAACAGCTTGTTCTGGAAATAACCCTGTGTGTTTAAAGCCCATTGGTTTGATATTAAAAGTTAAACCTTTATATTTAATCTGCCAATTTTCAGGAAGTTTTTTGTTATATTTCCAACTTCCTCCACCTGTTTTTGATCTATTGTATATAGCATCAGCTTTTTTCCATTCTTCATTATACATTCTTTCTTTCCAAATAATTTGCGGATCTGGCCTTGAAAGGATATATCTACCCCATTTTTCCAATTTTTGACCATTTGCCATATCTATTAATTTATAATCTTGCCAATTGTTTGCTACTTTCATTTTAAAATCCTCACAATATTTTAATACACCTTATTTTCTTTTATAATTCTACTACAAAATTGTATTCATTTCAAGAATTTTCATAAACTTAAATATAAGCCAAAAATTCATAATCAAACATATAAAAATACTAATACATATTATAATTATAAATTTGTGTTTAAAAAGCTTCTTCGTTATACTTCTTGTCCATTTTATTTTTTTACTCTTTTGATGCAAATATGTACTATATCCAACTTTAAAAAAATCTTCTTCCATATACATTCCCCCTTATTAAATGTATATGAAAGAAGTTAAAATTTTAGAACATTTTATTTTTTTTGTTTTAAATAATCTAAAACATTTAATTCTTTTTCTTCTCCATTTACGGTATAAGACATCCAATATGAATCCACGCCATTTGATGTTTTTATATATATTTGATCTAATACAAACGGTGCTATAGCATCATTTCCAGTTATATCCATAAATCCATATTTATTCGATTGATCTTTAACTATAATTAGCTTTGCATCTGGTATTTGTAAAAGAGAATATATATTATTTCCACTTTTAATATTATTGCATCCTATACTTACATATTTAAATCCATTTGAAATATTTTTTCCTTGCTTATTATATATCGCCCAAACATTTCCTAATCTAACTGGTATAAGATCATCTAAAATGATGTATCCATTTTTCACTCCATTATATAAATAATTATTAACATCTATTCCAATTTGATCATATTGTGGATATATTATTATATTATCATTTTCACTTTTGTTTCCATCAACAACACCAAACTGATTGTTACTTTTTACAACATATAAATTAGAATTCTTTCCCATTGAAATTATATCTTCATATATTAAGCCAATCTTTCTTGTGCCATCTTTTTCAAATAATCCAATTTTTCCATCACTTTCAACTAGAAAACATTTCGAGTCTGGTACAAATGTAATTTTATCATATTTAGGTTCTAATATAAATTCTTCATGATTTCCTTTTAATAGGCCATATTTATTATTAGAAGCTTTTACAATTAAAACATCCTCAAAAATTGATTTATTATTGTTTAAGATATTTTCTTCATATTTCAAAGTTCCATAATTTCCAAATTTTTCAGTTGCAAATCGTTGAATTTGATTTTGCACCAAGAAATCTAATGAATATATATTTATTATTTTCTTTTTTTCGTTATATGAAATAACTACATTGTAACCTTTTTCAATTCCATCTTTAGAAGCATATAATACTCCATTATTACTAAATATGTCTCTATCAGCAATACATTCCTCATATTCTTTACTACCATTTTGTATATTTTTCTTATATATTATTTTAGATCCTTTTGTATATACAGCAATTTCATAATTGTTTCTGACTATGTTACACTTACTTGAATCTTCTGTTTTTATATCATATTCTCCATCAAAATCTTGATAGTCAAATTTAGCATTAGTATTTTTTAAAAATCTTGCAAAAGCCCTAATAGGTATATAAAATTGTATTTCTCCATTTTCATCAGTTTGAATATCTATTATTTTATCAAAGTTTTGAACTCTTTCTCCATCAATATATGTGGTAATATATGAAGGATTTTCTTTTTTATAAACAATTAATGCCGCCAATATTAAAGCTATAACAGAAAGAATAATAATTGATATAATAATTAAAGTTTTCAATTTTTTTGTTTTTAATTTTTTTTCTTCTAATTCGTCATCATCTATATTCATATTTTTTTATCCTCCATGGTTTAATTATTATAACCGTATTTTTTATAAAACTCTTCTTTAAATTGTAATAAATTGTCATTCTCAATTTCTGTTCTAACTTGCTCCATCACTCTTG
>Ga0247608_10003029_pt1 | contig 20068 bp, 7 predicted proteins | sample 176DNAGHGlowgp2_FD_193490 | JGI IMG/M metagenome (GOLD analysis project Ga0247608, IMG submission 193490) | Sheep rumen microbial communities from Palmerston North, Manawatu-Wanganui, New Zealand - 1766 DNA GHGlow gp2 | ecosystem: Host-associated > Mammals > Digestive system > Stomach > Rumen ...
ATGTGGAATGCCTCCATCCATGACTTGGAACGGCGGGGACGTCTCATCCCAGCTTGTCTCAGAGATTCCCGGAACTCAGCCAGCTGTTCAGTAAGGGAGCCTTTGGCGAGTCCCGTATGCTGAAACGTAAACTTGTAGTTGAAGGTCTCACGTATCAGGTATGTCTTGCCGACACGCCTGCGCCCGTAGACAGCAATAAACTGCGAGTCTTCAGCTTCAAGTGCCGAAAGCAGCTCTTCTTTTTCGTTTGTCCTACCAACCATCATGCCTTTTTCGCTATTTTGTTGAATTACGAGTGCAAAGATAATGAAAATATTTCGAACAGAGTGGATAAATCACGAAAAAGTTTGCTTATCCACGAAGTTCATAGTTATTTTTAACATTTAAGCCTTGGTACCGTGTGTGGCGGTCATATCTTTTGAGCAACTGCTACCTCATCCTGAAAGCCCGTGCGATGGGATTCGACACACTGATTATGGGCATGCGCGATGCCGATGCCCTCCGAAGCCTTTTCAGCATCCCAGAGGACGAGGCCGTCATGGCCGTCATCGCCCTCGGCTACAGAGACGGGGAGCCACGGCAACCGGGCCACAGGTCTCTGGACGACATCGTGAGATTCTTCTAGCAATATCCATCACAAATACGTCAACGAACTATGACCTACATGAAAATGAGAAGGACCTGTTGGGCCATCATCATGCTGATGGCCATAACGGCATGTATGAACAGCGTGAACAATCAGGCAGACAGCACCGGCCTGCCTCGTGTTGAAACGCCCGACAGCGTGGCTGCGGCAATGGAAAGGTTCTTCCAGGAGGCAGCCACTGACTCTATGGACATCCATAGCGTCATGCTGGTCAAGGAGGGTAACGTCATCTACAGCCACTGGCAGAGCGCCGGTGCCGACAGTCTGCCCCACGTGCTGCACTCAGTGAGCAAGACGTTCACCGCAACGGCTGTGGGGCTGGCCATCTCCGAAGGCAGGATGGCACTGACGGACAAGGTCATCGACTACTTTCCCGACAAGCTGCCTGCCGAGGTAACTGACAATTTGAAGGCGATGACAGTGCGCGAACTGCTCACCATGACATGCGGGCACGATGTAGAGCCATCCTTCCGCAATGCCGGCGACGCTGAGCATGACTGGGTGACAGCCTTCCTGGCACATCCCGTAGTGCACCAGCCTGGCACTTTCTATCCCTACAACAGCATAGGTCCCTACGTGCTCTCAGCCATCGTGCAGCAGGTGACGGGACAGAAGGTGGTGGACTATCTTGACGAGCGCCTTTTCCAGCCCCTGCACATTGACAAGCCCCAGTGGGACGAGAGTCCGCAGGGCATCAACTGCGGCGGCTGGGGACTCTACCTCAAGACGGAAGACCTGGCTAAGATGGGGCAGCTGCTCCTGCAGAAAGGCCAGTGGAACGGCAGGCAGGTCATTCCCGCCGAATGGGTGACAGAAATGTCAAGGAAGCAGGTGGAGAGCATCAATCCCGGCACGCGCATGGAAGAAGCCGAAGCAAAGGGTATGACCCAAGAAACCAGCGACTGGATGCAGGGCTACGGTTACCAGATGTGGCGCTGCCGTCCGGGCTGCTTCCGTGCCGACGGCGCACGGGGGCAGTACATCATCGTCGTCCCTGGCAAGAGCGCGGTCATCGCCATCACTTCCGATGTCGGCGACCTTCAAGGAGAGCTGAACCTCGTGTGGAAACACATCCTGCCCGTGCTCTGATGGTCCCCCCCCCTGCAAGACAAAGCCGGCAGCCGCACGCTCTTCAAGCAGAGTCAGTGCGGCTGTCACTTCTTAATTCCCTTTTGCCCCCCCGTTCTTCAGCCACTGCAGCGGCGTGGTGTTGTAGAAGCGCCGGAAGACGTGAGCGAAGTGTGCACTATCCGAGAAGCCACAGCGCTCGGCCACGTCGGAAATCGTCACGTTCGGATAGTCGGCCAGCATGGCACAGGCCTGCTCCACGCGTCGGCGCATGATGTATTGTGCGGGCGGCGTGCCCGTCAGTGCGACCATTTTTCTTCTGAAGGTCGACGGGTGCATGAAGAGCTGCCCTGACACGTGTTCCAGGTCGGCCTCGCCCTTCGGCATGAGCTTTACGATGAGGGCATCCACCTTTTCCAGGAACTGTTGGTCGAGCACGGTTGGCAGGGCCTCGGCAGCAGTCTTCGCCACGGTTGGCGTGTCGTTGGCCAGCTGCTGCGAAAATTTCTGGCGCAACAGCCGACGCTGCTCCAGCAGCTTTCTCACGCGTACCCTCAGCTCCTCTTCCTCGAAGGGCTTTACCAGATAGGCATCAGCACCCGCCTCGAGACCTTTCAGACGGTCAGCGTCGGCAGCCAGGGCCGTGATAACGATGACGGGCACGTGGCTCGTCAGTTCGTCGCTGCGTAGCTGCTGGCACAGCTGTAGACCGTCGGTGTGAGGCATCATCAGGTCGGTCACCACGATGTCGGGCACCAGCGTGCGGGCCTTGAATATGGCCTCGTTCCCATCGGCGGCGTAGCACACCTCGTAGCCCTCCTGGCGCAGCACCTGCCCCTCGTAGTAGGCCACGGCCTTGTTGTCCTCCACAATGAGCACCCGCTGATGGATGGCGTCATCGTCGCTGGCATCGCTCACGGTGCAGGTATCATCGTTGTCCATGTCGGGCGTGCTGCCAGCCGCCATCCCAAAGGCCTCAGCCTTGTCTGCCGCCTCAATGTGGGCAATGTCCGTTTGTCGCAGCGGCAGGCTGACGGTGAAGCGCGTGCCCTCACGCTCGTTGCTCACCGCATCGATGGTGCCCTTCATGGCCAGCACGAGCTGCTCGGAGAGTGCCAACCCTATGCCCGTGCCGCCCTTCATGTCGCCATCTGAAGCCTGATAGAACGGTTCAAAGATATGAGGCAGCACGCTGGGGTCGATGGGCCGTCCCGTGTTGCTGACGGTAAGCCGCATCCTGTCGCCGTCGGCGGTGGCCTGTAGCCCTATAGTCCCGCCTTCGGGCGTATACTTCAGGGCGTTGCTCACCAGGTTTCCCACTATTTTCTGCATGTAGTCGGCCACGTAGTCCATCTCCATTGTTTTGTCGTGCTCGAAGGTCAGTTTCATGCCTCTCAGCTCGGCCATGTGTGCGAAGTTCTCAGCCATCATGGCCAGATGGGGCATCACGTCGCCGTGCACCCATCGGGCCATGCCGATGGCCTGCCTCACCTTCGAGATGTCGAGCAGTTGGTTCACCAGTGTCAGCAGCTGGCGACCTTGCTGCTCAATGATGGCAGCCTCACTGGCCACGGTGGCGGTGTCGGCAGCATGACTGGCATTCTGCAGCTGGCGGCTCAGGCCCTGGATGACGGTGAGCGGCGTGCGGAACTCGTGAGTGATGTTGGTTAAGAACTGTTCGCGCGTGATTTGAAGCTGGCGCATCATCTGGTTGGTGCGTTCGCGCAGGCGGTTGATGTAGACCAGCACGACAATGATGGTCACCAGCAGCAGGCCGATGATGAGCGCCGTGAGCAGAATCTGCTGGTTGCGCCGATGGCTGTCGGCATTGGCCATTTTCAGTTCGTTATTGTGCAACTGGGCATTGGCCATGCCCAGCACCTCGTGCATCTGGGCATAGTGGATGGAGTCCATCATGCGCGAGTACTGGCGCAGCGCCCCCATGGCCACGCGCGGGCTGTCAGGCTCGAGGGCCTCGGCTAGTGACTTGTAGTCGTAGCACACCGAGCGTGTGTTACCCACCTCCTGCTGCAAGGCAATAGCCCTTCTGACGATGGGCACCGCCTCGGCGTTGCGCTTCATGTCGAGCAGGTTGTAGGCCACATACTCCAGACTGATGGCCAGCAGGTTGCGGTCAACGACGGGCATCTGCTCCACCATGCTGACGGCCTCGCGCGCCATGCCGAGGCCCGCCTCGTAGTCACCCTTGCGGTTGTAGGCATAGCTGAGCTGCGCCAGATGGTTGACCACGCCTTCGTCGTAGCCAATCTTCCGGGCTGCCTCCACGGCTTGGCGGCCATACATGATGGCAGAATCGGGCACCTGGGCCACGTTGTACACTTCGCAGGCAATACCCAGATAGTTGTGGGTGTTCAGGTCAGAACCCGTCTGGCGGTCGGTCAACAGGGCTTTCTTCACAAAGTGTTTGGCTTCGTCGGTATAGCCCAGGCTCAGGTTGATGATGGCTAGGTAGTTGTATGCACGTGCCAGCGGCAATAGCAGTCCTTCACGGTTGGCCAGCTGCTCTGCCTTCATCTCAGCCATGACGGCCTCGGTGTTGTTGCCCGTCTTGAACAGGCAGTAGCCACGGTCGCAGAGCATGGTGGCCCTCATCTCCCTGCTGCCGTGCTTCGTCAGCGGCAAGGCACGGTCGATGAGCTCGATGCCCTCTGTGAAATAAGAATGGTTGAAGTAATATCGCTCGGCTGCAAACCATACGACAAGGTCGGCTGAATCGCGCGGTGTGTGCTCATTGAGCATCGGCAGGCTGCTGGATGTCAGCGGGTCGTCGGCCATGCAGCGGTCTATCAACTTCCGGCCAATGTCTGTCCGCAGCACCTCGTCGGCCTGCTCGTAGGCTTTCAGTAAGGAGTCCACTTCTGAAGGCGACACGGCCTTGGCAAGCCCAAAGGCAGGACAGGCAACGGTAAGCAAACACAACAGCATGCAAGCAGACAAGCATCTACCCGCATGCCAACGGCAACTAAAATATAAGAAAACCTTCATTGTCATTGCAAAGTTACCAAAATGAACACAAATGGGCTTGTCTGTTTTTAACAAACAGGCTAAGCATTAAGCATTATAAACCTATTTTAATCTTTTTTTCAGAAAACAACAGGACTATTGCCACAAAGTGCGGAGCTATATAGCGTGTGTGTTGTTCACCACAAAGGACACGGAGGTGTGGTCATCATGCTCTGCGGTTTTATGTCCGCCCACGTCGGTTCACATTGACAGGCCTCTAAAACCAGATGAATTGGCCGAAAAGCATCTAAGAACGCTGTCTGAAAGGGATGGGTTGTCTATATTTACCTCATTTTGCAAAAAAGAGACAAAAATTTGTTATTTTTAAACAACGACACTTTTACCAATTCTCACTAACTTTGCCATGAAAAGATAATCCATCAATTGCGGGAATAAAACCAAACACATGAACCAGTTTAAGCGCTACGAAGAACAGCTCAGCCAACTCCAGCTGACCGCCGCCGAGAAAGCTTTTCTCGACGAGGTCAAAGCATATATCCTTAGCAGCATGTCAGACGGTCACCTATCCGTCGTGTCACTAGCCAACGGTCTTTCCATTCACGAGTCGAAACTTCGCCGGTGCATCACTCAGTCCACGGGACTCACTCCCAAGACGCTACTGACCTTCATCCGCATGCAGCATGCCCTGGAGCTCATGAACAACAGTCCTGCCATGACCATTGAGCGGATTGCATTCGAATGCGGTTTTGCTGACCACTGCCATTTCAACCACACCTTCCGCCGGCTTTTCGGCATGAGCCCTTCCAGCTATGCCAAGCAGCTACTCATTCATCAGAATTCCCAACTCAAAACCAGTGCTTCATGAAAAAAATACTTCTGACACTGACAGCCCTGCTGAGCCTCAGCCCCGGCGCCTATGCACAGAGTGCATGGACACAGCCCAACGCCCACCAGTATAACGATGAGACCGTCGTCTATGCCACGCTCTGCATCAACGGACATGCCGTAGGGGCCGACAACGGCGACTACGACATGGCGGCCTTCATCGGCAATGAGTGCCGCGCCGTGGCCGAAGCCACAACGGGTGCCAACGGCCAGACGCTCTTCGTCTTGCGTGTGGGCGGTGACCGCGAGGCCGACCATGGGCGCAGCCTGCGCTTTGAGGCACGCTACAAGACAAAGGGCAACACCTATCCCCTCAGTGCTGACGTCGACATCGTCTTCGACAGCGAGAGTTGGGGCCGCCCGTCGCGCCCCATCGTGTTCAGCGGCGATGGCTACGTCCCCCACACCTCGGTCAGAGGCTTCGATTGGAGCATCAGCAGCCAACCTTTCAACCACGAGACGGTGCAGCTGCAACTGATCCCCCACCCTGCCGACGCCACATTCAACATTGCCGACCTGCGCTTCCGCTGCCATGCCGACTACGACTGGAACACGGTATGGAAGGTGGTCGACATCGCACTGGCCTCGCATAGTCCTATAATATATAATGTCACCTTCCACATGCCCATCGGCGCCGACATCCATGCATACTGGGCCGATGAGCCCGACGGCGAGGTGCCCCTATGGCCCGCCGACGAGCCCGAGGCCAGCGAGAGCTTCTGCTACCTGACGGCCGCGTTCCGCCTCGATTTGAAGGAGGGCTGGCAGTGGCGTTCCAATCCCAATGGCTATCTCTGGGGCGATGACCTCGCCAACGGCTTCGGCCCCGACCTCATCGAGGCACGCACACAGGACGAACTGCTCTACAACGACCCCGCATGGGGCTATTTCGGCACCATGATGGACGGCAATGGCATCGACGACAATATGGCCTACAAGGTGCGCATGGCCGCCGACTATCGCTCGCGTACCTTCGGTATGTCGCTGACCACTGGCGACGACTGCTTCGAGCTGCCCGTCAGCGAAGGATGGACCTGGATGCCCACACCCTACCTCTACGACCGCCTGCTGCGGAATATCTTCCAACCCGAACAGCTCACTGAAGGCATGGTCATCATCTCCAAGGAAAACGGCTCGGCCGAATGGGACGGTAGCCAGTGGCAAGGCGACCTGGAGGTGCTGCCCACCGAGCAGAGCTTCCTCTTCTACATGCCCGAGGGCAAGGGCTTCAGTCTGCGCTACAATCCTGAGCGCCGCATGCCACAGGGTAACGAGACGCCCCCCACCCCATCTCGCCGCAACGAGATGGCCCAGAGGGCAGCAATCGTAGGTCACGAGGTGGCCCGCCGCTTCCGCGACAACCTGACCATGGTGGCCACCTTGCCGCTGCTCAACAATCTTGCTGATTACCAGCTGCGCGCCTACGTAGGCGACGAGCTTCGCGGCGTGGGCCATGCCGGTGATGCAGACCGCGTCTTCGTCACCGTCCATGCCGATGGTGGCGAGTGTGTCAGCTTCCGTCTGGCTGACCTGTGCACGGGCATCGAGTATGCCGTCGACGAGACGGTCGTTGTCGCTCAGCCTCGTCTCGGTTCACTTCGCCAGCCTGTTGCGCTCCACGCCACTGGCCTCACCCAGGGCATTGCCGATCTTCCAATGGAAAGCACAGCAACATCCCCCGCCCAGTGCTACGATCTGCAGGGCCGCAGCCTGCTCCCGTCCTCCCATGCGAAGGGCCTCATCATCCGCCGCACTGCCAATGGCAGCTTCCGCAAGGTGATTCAGAGATGACCCCCACCACCAGCATGTATAAACAAACAGAAACAATCAATATTAACAATTAAAACTATAACAGTTATGAAAAAGCTATTATCACTGCTCATGGTCTTATGCTGCGCCATCGTAGCATCAGCCCAGCAAGGCTGGACTGCCCGCACGGGCAATTCGCAGGAAAGAACGGTTGTCATAGCCGACTTTTCCGTCACTAACGGTGATCCTGTCTATCAAGGCAACTGGCAAATCGGCGCCTTCGTTAACGACGAGTGCCGTTTAGTGACGCGAGACAACGCCACGGGCGTACTAACGACCCAGAACAACCAGCAGTTCCTGACGCTTGAAATTCCCGGCAACTTCGAAACCGAGAATGACAAGGACAAAGCAATCGTCATCAAAGTCAGATCATCGATGGGTGACGTCTACACCCTGACGCCCGACCAGACGCTGACATGGCAGTCTGAGTACACTTACGGCGTAGGTTCCGGCCCTCGCGTTCAACTGCCACTTACCCTTCCTACCTCAGTCACCCTTAGTGGCTTCAGAATCGATGAAGGCAACAGCGTGGACCTGAAAGACTTCTTGAACGTCAGTCCTGCTAATTCCCAGATACCTGATAATCTCCTCTGGTACGTTGGCGACAGCTACAATCAGCCAGGTAACTACGGGCAGTTTGCCACCATCAGTGGCAGCACACTGACCGCCGTAAAGCCCAACCTGAGCAATGGCGAAAACCTGCCGATTCCTTATGGATTTGTCATCAATGGTGGCAACTACTCGCCACTACTCGTCAATGGCAACCCTGTTCAAAACGCAACTTTCTACATCGAACGGCCTGTCAAGACCCTGACCATCGTCACCGAGGCATTCGAGGTGCAGGTGAACCAAACTGATGTGCTGACTGCCTTCATGCTCAACAATAACACCACCAAGGCCTACAGCACTGCCCCGGCGGAGACTACCGACAAGGTAAAGTGGGAAATTGAAGATGCCTCCTACATTCAGGAAGGACAGGGCACTTGGACTCCCATTAAGGGCGGCACCACCCGCATCCGTCCCTATGTTGAGCGCACTGAGGGCAACCTCTACCCTGAGGGCAACAAGTGGATTACGGTCACCATCATCGTGCCTGTCAGTGGAGCTCAGCTCAACTGGCCTATTGACGGCCAGACTCAGGAGTATGTTACCTTCAAGGTGAACGTGGGTGACCAGAATATCTATCAGCGTCTGGCCAGCTTCGTGATCATCACGCCTGAGGAAGCTACCGACAAGACTTTCACCATGGAGAATGTCAGCCAAAGCCAAGGCATTATCAACGTTGACGAGAGCAACAAGAACATCAGTGCCCTCCAGGCGGGCATTGGCAGGGTGAAGATTCAGCCTAGTGGCACCGGCGGCGAAAACCACCCCGTCTACATCAACATTGAGGTATTCGACCCCCTCAAGGAGGTAAGCTTCACCCAGAATCCCCTGCTCTTCTCCTCGGGAGCCAACACGACACTCGATGTTGTCAATGCTGGCATCCGCCAGAACATCGTGTGGCAACAGACGGGCAAGACGCTTCAGGACGGAACCATCACCATTGCGGGTGTTCTCACCGGTTCTGGTACCATAGGCCCCAACGGCCCCATGCTGACCCTGACCAACACCGAGCTGCCCAAGGGTGAGAGCACCGTCACCGTCACCCTGGGATGGAATGACTACAGCAACTACGTCGGTACTGATGGCTCCATCGCCAAGACATGGAACAACGGCCAGAGCTTCACGGTGAAGATTACGAAGGAGCTCGACCACTTTGTCATCACCGTCACCCCCGACAACGATTATCCCACCACCGGCACCATCACCCTGACCCCCGTTCCCGCAGATGCCGACTTCAACTGGGCTGACTATGCTAACATCCTCTCCGTCACTAGTCAGAACTACGACAACTCCTGGCATACCTTCGACATGAAGTACGCCGGTGAGGGCAGCTACAGCTACATGGCTATTCTGCCTGGACTGTTCTCTGCCACCTGCGGACAAAACGAAACCGTGGAATTCGAGGTTCCCGCCAGGGTGACCTTTGAAAGCGGATGGCAGTGGAAGAGTAATCCTTACGGCAAAATGAGGTCGAACAAGAACCTCTACAATTACTTTGGCGATGACCTGGCTGAAGCGCGCACCTACGACAAGCTGCTCTTCAACGATCCTGAATGGGGCTACTGGGGCTCGCTTTACGAGAGCAGCGAAACTGCCATCGCTCAGGCTCAGATGTATAAGGTGAAGATGAGTGCCGAGCATCTGACCTGGCTCTCTGAGGGTCAGAAGGCAACGAAGAACGCCTACGCAGTAGCCCAGGGCTGGAACTGGATTGGCTCTCCCTACTTCTACCAGCGCACGCTGGTAAATGCCGTCAGTGAGCCCGTTGAAGGTATGGTCATCGTGGGCAAGACCGGCTCGGCTGAGTATAGCGGCAACGCCTGGAGCGGCGACCTGAAGACCATCGACCCCCAGCAGGGCTACTATGTCTACCTGCCGGCAACACCTCAGACGGGAGAGTTCGAACTGAACAGCGAGGTGAACGGCATGGCGCAGGGCGACGACACACCCGCCGGCGCCCGCATGATGAGCCAGAGCGTGTGGAGCTACGACCACTCCCGCTTTGCCAACAACATGACCATGGTGGCTGAGGTGAGCAACCTTGAACATCCTGAGCAGTACACCATCGGTGCTTTCGTGGGCGACGAGTGCCGCGGTGAGGGCATCTTCGAGCATGGCCTCGCCTTCATCACCGTCCACACCGACGGCGGTGAGCAGGTGAGCTTCCAGCTGCACAACGAGCTCACCAACGAGTACATCGGCATCGACCAGACCGTCAACTCGGGCAGCATGCGCCTCGGCTCGCTGAAGGCTCCCGTGCAGCTGACAGGCCAGCTCGTCGTCACGGGCATTAGCAACATTGAACGCACACCGCAGCACGCTGAACGTTACGACCTGAACGGTCGCACCGTGAACGCCGACCGGAAGGGTATGACCATTGAACGCATGGCCAACGGCACCTTCCGCAAGGTGGTCCGCTAAATACAAAAGTCTCTTCTCCCCTACCCCTCTCTCTCCATGGGAGGGGGCAAGGGGAGACCTGAATCTGAAATAAACTCAAATGGAACTCATGATGAGCAGGAAACATTATAAGGTTCGCGCGTACATTAAATATGTTTTATGTATCGCCGCAATGCTGCCCCCCTGGCTTTGGAGGGGGCAGGGGGAGGCCTCGGCCCAGTCGGTGACGCTGGGACAGAACACCATCTCAAACATAGCCAAGAGCGACCCGCTCATCATCACTGGCGCCATCGGCACACAGAACACCTACTACCACTCCTCCATAGGCGGTGGATACCGCTCGCCGTGGTCGAACTCGTTCTATGCCAACCTGAACATCTCGCTCTATGGCATCTCCATGCCCTTTGCGTTCTACTACAGCAACAACAACTCGTCGTGGAGCTTCCCCCACATCTCGTTCCACATAGACCCCACGTACAAGAACTGGCGCGGCCACTTCGGACGCTCCAGCATGGGCATGCACCCCTATCTGATGAGCATGTCGTTCAACGGCGTGGGCCTGGAGTACAACGCTAAGAAAGTGCGCTTCGGCGCCTTCTACGGCGAGCTGCGCAATGCCATCAACGACGACCCAGAAAACCCCACTGCCCGCCAGCCACAATATTCGCGCCTGGGCTGGGGACTGAAGGCTGGCTATGGCAGCCAGCGCAACTATCTGGACCTGTACTTCCTGCGTGCCTACGACCGCATCAACTCTGTGGATGTGCGCTGGCGTGACAAGATTAATCCTCAGGACAACATTGCCGTGGCCGTCAAGGGCGGCCTCGGCATCACCCGCTGGCTATCGCTCCGTGGCAACCTGGCATGGAGCGCCTTCACGCATGACAAGCGCGCCGGGCGGCTGCACACCGACCTCACCGACCGCTGGGACAAGGTGTTCGATGCCCGCTACACGTCGCTGATGCGCATTGCCGGCGACATCTCAGCCACGCTCAACCTGAAGGGCCTCAGCACCACCCTGTTCTACCGCATGGTGCAGCCCGACTACACCACGCTAGGCCTCTACTACACCTCGAACAACTACCAATCACTGGGCATCAATGCCTCGACTACCCTATTCAAGAAAATCACCCTCTCGGCCTCGTTCAGCGGCCAGGAGGACAACATAACGCGCCGCCAGCTCTATACCACGCGAGGCTTCGTCTACAACGCGTCGGCCTCCACCTCGCTCAGCGAGAACCTGAGCATCACCGCCGGATATAGTGGTTACCGCCAGCTGCAGTCGGACTGCAAGGCGCACGTCAACGACACCACACGCGTGAACCGCGTCATGCACTCCATCTACCTGACGCCCTCCTACGTCATCGACGGCGAGACAACCGAGAACGCTTTTTCGCTATCAGCCAGCTACACGCAGAACAAGGACCTGAACCGCTTTGCCACGGGCATCAGCGACGTAACGACACTTTCGGCGGGGCTCAGCCACTCCATCACGGTGAAGCCCTGGGAGATGTCGTTCTCAACGTCGCTATCACACCAGCAGTCGAAGGGCTATCAGACCCGCTACACCTCCGACATTCTCAGCTTCTCCACGGGGCGCTCGTTCCTGAAGGAGAAAAACCTATATACCTCGGCCACTCTGTCGCTATGCTACAACGACATACGCAACCAGCAGCGCAACCTCTCCATGGGTGCCGACATCTCTGCTGGCTACACACTGGCCAAGGTGCATCAGTTCTCCTTCTCGGCCGGCTTCAACAAATACAACGACATCAACATCTCGACCGACCGCACTTCAATGGGAACCACCGAAATCAGCCTCTCGCTCAACTACAACTATACCTTCTCTCTGCTCCAGCTGAAGAGGAAGGCCGATGGCCTAAATGAGAAATGAAAAATGATATATGGCTATGAACAAGATGACAAACATAAAGAATCTCTGCCTAATGATGAAGAACAGCCGATGGATGATGGTGATAACCCTGTCACTGCTCATCATTCATTTATCATTTAGCCCTGTAAAGGCACAGGACGTCACCCTCCAGGTGACACCCGTGCAGAGCGTGCTACCCCCGCAGGCCGGTAAGTACATCGACAACCTGGGACGCTACTTCCGGGTGACCGTCATCAACAACACCAGCGTGTCGCAAAGCCTCTATTTCGGCGTGCAGATTCAGCAGAAGTTCCCGTCTGACGTGCTATGGATGTCGACCAACGTGGAGACGATGCACATACCGCAACAGCCCATCGTACTAGCCCCCAACCAGCACAAGACGCTGAACAGCATCGAGCTGAAACACCTCTTCGATCACTTCGGCTCACACGACATATTCATCCGCGAGGGCCGTTACAAGAACATCCTCGACTCGGAGTTCGGACTGCTCGACGAAGGCCAGTATGAGCTGCATCTCACTGCCTACGAATGGAACACCCAGCTGACCTCGCCCGTGGTACTGACTAGCCCGCTGGACGGCGTGGCCACGTTCAACATCTGCTACGAAGCCGAGCCGCCCATATTCACCTTCCCCATCCGTCCTGTGGTGACTGACGGTTTGAGCGACTTGGCCATCACCAAGATTGACAAGAAGCAGGCACAGATTCGCTTCGAGTGGACACAGCCCACGCTGAACTGCAACGCCACGATGGTGAACTTCCGCTATCGCATCCGTTTCGTCGAGCTGGGCTCGATGATGCCCGATGAGGCCATGGAGGAAAACACCCCGACGTTCCTAGAGAAGCGCGAACTGCTGAACAACAGCTACACTATTCCCACTTCCTACGTCACACAGATGATAGCCGACACCGCTGCCCACGGCAAAGTCTACGCCATGCAGGTAACGGCCTATACACCCTACCAAAACAGCAACTCGCTCAATGTCGCCCTTGTCAAAAATGAGGGCAAGAGCGACATCTTCCTCTTCCAGCTCTATGACCCGGAAAAAGAAGACAAGGTCATCGCTTCCTTAGGCGATAATGAAATCTCAAAAGACGAGAGGGGTGAACCCTACATCTACGAGCAGCCCATCCTTACACACCCCGTCTTCAGCGACATGTTAGGGCGGTTCATCTACTCTGGCGACAGTATCAAGGCTGAATGGCGCCATCCGGCTATTGCCGGCGGCTGGGGTGAGAAACAAGACACCGTCAAATTCAAATATAACCTGGCCCTCTACATTGGCAATGCAGCAGACAATGTCAAAACAATCTTCAAGACTTCTAAACCTGTTTTCACCAAAGACGTCGGAGAAAAGGAAGAGTATACCATCAAATGGGCCGACCTGCAGGATAAAGTGAGTCAGGGTGACTACCTGCTGCTACGTGTCACTGCCAAGTGCACCAACAACCCTGACTCCATTGTCAAGTTCAAGTCCGACTCGCTCAACTACACAGACTTCGCCCTCACCCGACATTTCGACGAGACCTACCAGTGCGGACGCAACACAGCCACGGTGGGTAATAAGGAACTCATCAATGAGAAGCCCAAGGCCGGCACGAGGTACAAGATAGGCCAGTGGAACCTGGAGCTCATCGACGACGCATCGCGCCCGCTGGAGTTCGACAAGGACAAGAAGACGCTGAAAGGCTTCGGACGCATTGAATGGAGCGTCATGAAACCCAAGGCCTACATCGCCGTGAAGTTCGACAGTCTGAAAGTCAATACCGATGGTGTGGTCTTCGACGGTGTCTGCAAGACCTACTCCAAAAGCAGCCAAAAGGTGGAAGGCACCGAGTACACCGAAGAGCAAGTCATTGACTCGCTGTTCTCCAGTGCCAGCCTCGACAACATCTTCGGGGCCCTCTCTGTGCCTGAGAACGTGCGCAATGCCGTCACCGGCTATGCCAAGGATGAGGCCACCAATCTGGCCAAGAGCTACAACCTGGGCAAATACTACACCCAGTACAAGAAGGCAGAGAACACCTGGGAGAACTGGCAAAAGGGTGACCTCGGCGACCTCTACTTCCCCTTCGAGGCCCCCGACGAGATTAAGAAATACCTGCCCAAGGACTTCAGCCTGCAGATAGGCAACATAACGTTCTCACCATCCAATGCCGTGATGAACCTCATCGGTGCCATCACGCTGCCCAACAGCGACATCTTTGAAGACCAGAATGTGCTCGTCTTCGGCGCGCCACGCCTATGCATCTCACCCGACCGTTTCTTCCCTGAGGACGGCGTGCTGGCCTTGCTGAGCAACTTCGTCATCAACGACCCATCGAGCGACTTCAAGCTCGTCTTCAAGGCACCCTCCGAGCCCCTCAACCCAACCCTGAGGGACGGATGCTTCATCAGGTGGGAGAATGACGAGTTCGACGCCCTCGGCATGGAGATTGCCATGACCATCCCCAACACCACGCGCGTCGTGGACGGTAAGCCACAGAAGGACGTACCCGCCCTGCTCGACCTCTGGACCACCATTGAGGCCGGAGGCAGCGCATGCGACTTCATAGCCGAAGGCACGATGACCTCCTTCCAGGTGAACGATCTGCCCGACTGGACTTTCACCGCGGGCAAGAAAATTGTCTTCGACCACCATCTGGACCGTAACGGCAAGAACATGCCCGACCTGAAGACCGTGGAGGGATGGACCAACAACGTCTACGACCTCAAGAAGGTGACCAACTACAAGAGCTGGGAAGCCTGGCAAGGCGTCTTCATCGACGAGGTCAGCGTGCAGTTCCCCAAATGGGCCGTCATTGGCAACGGCGAGCAGGGCATCACCGTTGGAGGCCAGAACATGATTTTCGACGCTTCCGGCGCCACGGCCAAGTTTTTCGCCAAGGATGTGCTCGACGCCGAGACCGGCAGGTGCGGCGGCTGGAAGTTCTCCATCGAGGAGGCCAACGTGCAGATTGTGCAGAACAACTTCGACAACTGCACCTTCAAGGGCGGCATCGGGGTACCCTTGCTCGGAAAGGTAGCACAGGAAAAGGCCGGTGACAACTCTTCGAAGAAAGGCGACGGCAAGGGCGGCAGCGGCTCTAAGGACGGTGGCAAGAGTGCCGGCGGCAGTAAGACCGGCGGCAAGGATAGCGGCAAGGGTACTGGCGAAAAGACCGATGAGGATAGCCGCCAGGAAAGCGACATAGACTACTTCTGCCAGATTCGAAACATGACCGACCCCGAACTGACGGAGAAGTACTACACCTATGAGCAGAAGTATGATGGGGCGGGCAACCCCATTGAGGGCCAGTTCAACAAGATTGAGCACGAGCGCAAGAAATACTATAATGACAAGGCTCGCTACGGCTATGTCTTCACCACCGAGAATGCTAGCAACGCCAAGCTGGGGCTTAACTTCTTCATTGCCGACATGACGCTGCTGCCAGGACAGACCTACTTCCTGGTAGAGGCCATCGACACTGAGAAAGATGGCGAGGAAGACGTCTACACACAGGTAGAGCTCTGTCTGGCCGGCGACATCACAATAGCCGGTATCGACAACACAAGGGGCGTGAAGAGCGACACCGAGAAGAGCAGTTTCGCCAAACGCGTGGAGGAAATCAACAACAGCCTGCCCCTGCCGCTGGTGCTGCCCGGCATCCACTTTGCCAAGATGCGCCTGTCGAACAGGGCGCTGGATGACTGGAAGAACTTAGGCGTAGACCAAAAGAATCACCACGACGTAGGCTTAGCCAGCCAGGATGCCTGGTTGGTGAAGAACAAGGTCCTCTACACCTTCACCGAAGGTAAAGAGATAGAATTGGGCAAGGAATGCTATTTCAACTACGGCGAATGGTCGCTGGCTTCGGCCGAAAAGAAGCTGGGCCCCTTCACCTTCACTCTGAAGGAATTCAAACCCGACATGAAGGGTGACACCATCAGCCTCGACGTGGAAGGGCAGATAGGCCTCATGGACGGGAAGTTTGCCGTGGGAGCCGGCATCAGGCTCTCGGCCCAGGCCCACACCCAAGGCTCCATCTCCGACTGGTACGTCGACGATGGCAAGGTGAATTTCAAGAGCTTCGAACTGAATGTAGACTGGGAGGTGTTCAAGTTCAAGGGCCGCCTTGAACTCGAAGACTCCAGCACTGACAAAGGCTATGGTGGCAACATCAACTTGGAGATCAAGGACCTCTTCAAACTCGACGTCGCCGGCGGCTACTACAACCACAAGGGCATCAACGAGGAGGAGAAGACCAAGAAAATTGCCGATGCCAAGTTGCGGGCCAAGAACGAGGACGGCAGCGAAGCGAAATACAAGAAATACTATAATCCCGACGAGGACTTCTACTCATGGGGCTACTTCCTAGCCACCGTTGGTGGGCAGGGCCTCCGCATTGACCCCATCGTCATCAACCGCATCACGGGTGGCTTCTACTACAACTGCCGCCCAGCCCCCGGCAAGAAGGACAAGGACGGCCACTACGAGCTGGGCGAGGCGAAGCCCACGGCTGCCTATGGCACCATCGGTGTGGTCTTCGGACTGGGCATCACCACCTCCGGCGGCGAAGAGACCATCAAGGGCGACTTGGACATGGTGGTCATCTACGACAAGAAGAACTCGCGCATGAGCCATCTTGAGCTCAACGGCGAGCTGGAGGCCGTGGGCGGCATCATCCACTCCAAAGCCAGCCTCATCTACGAGAATAACGATGCCGACCGCTACCTCTGCATGAACCTCACGGTGCACGCTGGACTGGACAGCGACGAGCTGGCCAACAACCTGACAGCATTCAGCAACGAGCTAAAGGCGATACAGGAGGAGCTGAACGAATTCCAAAGCCAGGTCGACGACTTTGTCATGAAGAAGCCAAGGGTCGACGAGATGAAGGCCAACATGGACAAGATGCAAAGTGAATACGAGAAGACGACATCAGAAGAAGACAAGGAGAAGTCCGAAAAAGAGGTCAGCGACGGTGCCAAGAAGGCCAAAACAACCTATGGCACCACCGACATCTATGTGGAGTTCAAGGTAACCTACCGGGAAAAAGGCACTGACAAGTCACCAACCAAGTGGCACCTCTATCTCGGCGAGCCGCAGAAAGACAAGCGCTGCAAGTTCACCACCATCGATTACAAGGACGATTTAGACATCCTCTCGGTGAAAATTGAGTCCGACGCCTACCTCTGCATCGGCAACGAGCTGCCCGGCAACGGCCAGCTGCCCGCCATCCCGTCGGAGATTACCGAGTTCCTCAACGGACACAAGAATTCTGCAGTCTCCACTGGCGGCGACATGGAGAAGGTGAACAACGCCCGTTCGCAGGTCGTCAAGAAAATGCTGCAGAACGCTGGAACCAAGGGCGGCATCATGGTGGGAGCCTCCTCCGGCGGCTTCATCAACGTCGAACTCGGAATCTTCTATGGCTACATGAAGGCCCTGGGTGGCTTCGACGTCTCATTGGTGAAGTACGACTCTCCGCAGTATTGCTCCAACTACGGTGACTACATGGGTTACAAAGGCTGGTATGCCATGGGGCAGCTCTACGCCTACCTCGCCGCGAAGCTCGGCCTCCACATCAAGTTGGGCAGCCTCATTGACGAGAAGGTCGACCTGGTGGATGCCGGCATCGGCGGACTGCTCTCCCTAGGTCTGCCCAAGCCCACCTGGATTGAGGGCCAAGCACGCGTGAAGGTGAACCTCCTGGGGGGACTGGTGAAGGTGGACAAGGGCTTCAACTTCTCCGCCGGCAGTAAGTGCGTGCCCTTCAAGGGGAATGCTCTCGATGATTTCTCGCTCTTTGGCGATGTCACCGTAGCCAGCGACAGCATCCTGGAGGGATGGGACGAGGCCAATGCCATCAGCCTGAAGGATGCCAAGAACATCCAGTTCAGCACCTACGCCAACCTCGGCGAGCGCTACCGACTCTACGACCCCACCACGGGCGGCGACCTCAGCAAGGAAACTGGCTACAGCGAAGAGCAGATGAGCCTCTATGCTTCGCGCACCTACATCTTCGACATCAACAAGGACCGTGTATTGACAGAGAACAGTGGTGCGACAACAAACATCGACCTCGGAGCTAAGCTCTACGAGATACCGACAGACGCCACCATCATTGTCGACAATTACATGTATAAACAGGTATCTGAAGGAATATTAACTGGCGTCACCTCTTACAAAGCGAAACCGTTTGATGACAAATTCCTGAGGAATTTCTACAAGAAGGCTGACGGTTCAGGACTTTCGTGGAACAATGCCATCATGAGCAGATGGATGGAAGAGAAAGACCTGACCAGCAGAGAGAAGGGATTCCCCGAGGAGTTCAAGAAGTCCGAGGATTTCAAGAAGTTAGACCAGGCATTGTTGAACGTAATCAGGTGGGAGGGATACGACCTTAAAAGGGAAAAAGAAAGTAGCTCTTGGATTGAACATGAGGATGGCGTGGGAGAGATAATCAAGCCCTACCTGGTTCCTAGCGGTGCCAAGATTAATGAAAGCACCGGGCGCAATTTCCACTTGACCCTGTCAGGCCTCAAGCCCGGTAAGCTCTACATCCTGGAACTCAACGGCCAAGCCTTTGAGGTGCTCAACGGCAAACGTGTGTGGACGAATATGACCGTGACAACCCACAAGAAGTCAGGAGAAGAAGAAAAGCACGATGAATACGTGCGCTGGGAGCAGAAGCGCCTGGTGTTCTTCCGCACGAAGACCGAAGAGGAGGAGCAGGAGGCCATCCCCGAGAACCTGACTGACATCCAGCCCTATGTGGCCCTGGCCTACCCCTCCGCGCCCGGCAACAAGCTCTTCCAGGATAAGGAGGACGGCGCGACGTACAAGGCCAACATCGTGGACATCCAGCGGCCTACCATCGCCCTGAACACCGACATCAGTTCGTCGTTCTCGAAAGGCAAGCTGGAATGGATTCTGCAGGGATACTCCACTGGCATGAAAGGCACGAAAGCCATCGCCACACAAAAGATTGAGAATGAATTCGTGAGAAAGAACGGTGGCGTCAACATGCAGCCCAAGGAAGCCTTCGACCTCTCGAAGATACAGGAATCTAACACCGAGGACAACGACTACCAGATTCTCCTGAAGTACACCTATCCAGTCTACAAGAGGACGGCGAAAGTGGTGAAAGGCTACGAGGGTGCCGATGGTGCATTCGGCATCGCCATGGTATACGCATACACAAAGGGGATGGAAGCCACCTGGGATGCCCTCTTCACCTGGGCACGTCAATACGACGGCTGGGAGGCAATCGACGTCGACAAAGAAGCCCTCATCAGTGAAATCGACAACGCAAAGAGTGAGCAGGAAAAAGGTGATGTAACTTATTATATGCTTGGTTTAATTACTGGCGAAAATACCTCTGACTGCACCATTTCCGACGATTTCACACAGTACATGGCCAGCAAGTTGGGCTTGTCCATGGTGGATAAGGACATCTATGAAGACGCAACAGTCAATCTGGCCAACATGTGGTTCCGCTGCAACGAAGAGCCTTCCTGGCACCTGGGCCGAAGGCCGCTGACGAGCTACGAGAAGCAGTTCGTGGGCATCCGCCCGGAAAATCTGCCCACCTTTGCCTTCAGTCTGAGCAGCGACGACAACAACTACACCAAGCTCGAGACGAAGCAAGACGGCCTGTTGATGAGGCTTGCCGACCCCTACCTCTACTTCGCCTACCTGTCGAAGTATGTGTTCATCAACGACGTGGCCCTCGACAATTACGACTTCGACGACGTCAACGTGCCGCATGCCAGCGAGTCGCTCACCTTCA
>Ga0247608_10003030_pt1 | contig 20068 bp, 23 predicted proteins | sample 176DNAGHGlowgp2_FD_193490 | JGI IMG/M metagenome (GOLD analysis project Ga0247608, IMG submission 193490) | Sheep rumen microbial communities from Palmerston North, Manawatu-Wanganui, New Zealand - 1766 DNA GHGlow gp2 | ecosystem: Host-associated > Mammals > Digestive system > Stomach > Rumen ...
TGCTAAAGGTGGTATAGTACTTGCTATTAAAGAAGAAGTTAAAATACCAGTTAAATATATTGGACTTGGAGAAACTAAAGATGATCTTCAAGCATTCGATATTGAAAAATATATATATGGTTTATTTAAGGATATGATGTAATATGAAAAAGACAATTAGTTTAATTTTATTTATAATTCAAAGTTTATTAGTAATAGTATGTTTGACAGGAGTAGTTTTATACTTTTTAGGTAATAAAGGATTACTTGATATTATTATGTTAGTTTTAGCTATTGATTTAGTAGTATTAGGTCTTAATAATTTATTATTAGTAAAAAATAAGAAATATGCACTTATATATTTTGTAGTAGGTGGAATAATGCTTATCGGTGTTATATTAAAAATGGTAGGTGTGCATATTTAATGGAAGATTATGTTTACTATAATGAGTTATATGATTTATATGGTAATTTGTTAACTGATAAACAAAGAAAATACTTTGAAGATTATTATTTTAATAATATGAGTTTTTCTGAAATGGCAGAAGATTATGATATTAGTCGTAATGCTACATTTAAACAAGTTCATATAGTTTGTGAGAAATTAGATGAATATGAATCTAAGTTAAAATTATATGAAAAAAGAAATGAATTATTAAAGATATCTTCTCATATAGAAGATGAAAAATTAAAGGAAAGAATAGAGAACTTAATTTAGTTCTTTTTTTCTTGATAAATACTTTATTTATTAGTATAATTCTATATAGAATAGGAAAGTGTGAAGAGGGGATAGTATGTTTGATCGAATAACATATATAAGTGATGATTCTTGTACTGTTAAGTTAAAAGAAGATCAAGAAATTACTGTTAATTTAATGAATCTACATTTAGTATTTGAAGATGGTACTAAGAAGATTTTAGCTGAAGTAGATGATTTAGATGGAAAACTTTTAAAGGCGAGATTTTTAGGCGAGATTGTTGGAGATAAATTAATAGGTGGTACTATTAGAAAACCTTCCATGGATGCTAAAATAAGAATTATTGATAAGAGTGAGATACCTCTAATTACAGGTAGTAATACAGATGGATATATGAATCTAGGGGTAAGTCCTTTCTATGATGGATTTCCAGTATATTTAGATGTTAATAGTTTCTTTAGTAATCACTTTGCTATTTTTGGTAATACTGGTAGTGGTAAATCTTGTGGTACTACTAGATTATTTCAAAATATGTTTCATGATGAAAAACTAAATCCATATAAAGCTAATATTTTTATATTTGATTCATCAGGTGAATACTATAATGCATTTAGTAATTTAAATAGTATTAATCCTAAGTATAACTATAGATATATTAGTACTAATGAGACTGATGGATTAGGTGAGAAATTAAGATTACCAGTATATTTATTAAATAAAGATGATTTAGCTTTATTATTACAATGTACTAGTCATTCACAATTACCTATAATTGAAAGAATGCTGAAACTTGCTTTAGTATTTAGTCAAAATGATATTAAGTCAGAAGATTATAAAAATTATTTAATAGCTAAGGCTATTATGACTATTTTATATACTAATGAAACAGCTCCTAATAAGAGAAATGAAATATTTAGTATATTAGCTAGTTGTTCTACAAAAGAATTTAATTTAGAAGCTCCTGTTCAAGGAATTGGATATGTTCGAAAATTTAGAGAATGTTTCTTAATAGATAATTCAGGAAACTTTACTGAAAGTGTTTTATTAACGGAATATGTTAATTCATTTATAAAAGAAGAGTTTGAAAATTATGAACCTAAAACAGGTGTATATTATACATTAGATACGTTAGAGAAGGCATTAAACTTTACTTTGATAAGTGAAGGTTGGTTAAGGAATGAACAAACTTATGGTGACTCAGTTACTTTAAGAGTCAGATTACATGCTTTAATTACTGGCGAAAATGCTAAGTATTTTGATGTTAAAGAGTATATGTCTCTTGAGAAATATTTATCTTCATTATTAATTAAAGATGGAAGAAAATATCAAATCGTTAATATTAATTTAAATGATATTGATGATGAGTTTGCTAAAGTATTAACTAAGATTTATTCTAGATTAATATTTGATTTTTCTAAGGGATTAAAAATACGTGCTAGTATTCCTTTCCATATAGTTCTTGAAGAAGCTCATAGATATATTCAAAGTGATAATGATAGATTCTTGTTTGGATATAATATATTTGAGAGAATTGCTAAAGAGGGAAGAAAGTATGGAGTTATTTTAGGAATAATTACTCAAAGACCAGTAGAGTTAAGTGATAATGTTATTTCTCAATGTACTAACTTCTTAATATTTAAGATTAACCATCCTATTGATGTTGAATATATTCGTAAGATGGTTCCAAATATAACAGATGAAATTGTTGAAAAACAAAAAGCACTTCAATCTGGAACTTGTTTAGGCTTTGGTTTAGGATTTAAGATACCATTGATAATTAAGATGGAGATGCCTGATCCAGCACCACTTTCTGGTAACTGTGATGTTGCTAAGATTTGGAATGATACTAATAGTAGTGCTGGTACTGGTACACATACAAGTGAACCAGTTGTGAAGCCAGTTGATAATACAGTTGTTGAATTACCTGAGGTGCCAGTTATAGAGCCATTGCAAATAAAGGCAGAAACTTCGGAAAAATTTGATGATTCATTTATTGTTAAAGATGTACCTAAAGAAAATGACGGTATAGGAGAAATAACTGTACCAACTCAAAGTATTGATACATCACCTATACTAGTTATAGAAGATGATGACGATGATGAACCTAATTTTGATGATGAATAAAATAGTGGAAACACTATTTTTTCTTTGATTAAATATAGTTTTTTGTTATAATAAGTGTTAGGTGATATGTATGTTTGAAACATTAGGTGATAGATTACAAAATGCTATACATAAAATTAAAGGTTATGGAAAAATAACAGAAGATAATATCTCAGATATGATGAGAGAGATTAGATTAGCTCTTTTAGAGGCAGATGTTAACTATACTGTTGTTAAAGAATTTACTAATACAGTTAAAGAAAAAGCTTTAGGAGAAGAAGTAGCTTCTTCTATCAATCCTGGAGATTTATTTGTTAAAATTGTTAAAGATGAATTAACAGAGTTATTAGGAGGAGAAGCTGCTCCTTTAAATATGAGTGGTAGTCCTGCAATACTTATGTTAGTAGGTCTTCAAGGTTCAGGTAAAACTACTACTATTGGAAAACTAGCTAATTTCTTAAGAAAGAAACATGCTAAAAAACCATTACTTGTTGCATGCGATGTGTATCGTCCTGCTGCAATAGATCAGTTAGTTACTTTGGGTAAGCAATTAAATATTGAAGTATATGAAGAAGGAAAGAAAAATCCTGTAGAAATAGCTAAGAATGCAATTAATTATGCTAAGGAGAATAAATATGACTATGTATTAATAGATACTGCAGGACGTCTTCATATAGATGAAGATTTAATGAAAGAGTTACAAAATATTACTGAAGAAGTAAAACCACAAGAAACACTTTTAGTAATAGATTCTATGATGGGTCAAGTTGCAATTAATGTAATTACTGGATTTAATGATCAATTAAATCTAACAGGAGTTATTTTAACTAAGTTAGATGGAGATACTAGAGGTGGTGTAGCTTTATCAGTAAGGCATTTAACTAATGTACCTATTAAATTTATTGGTGTTAGTGAAAAACTTGATGGATTAGATAGTTTTGATCCAGAAAGAATGGCTGGAAGAATCTTAGGAATGGGAGATATTATTTCTCTTGTTGAAAAGGCTACTGAAAGTATAGATGAAAAAGAGGCTGAAAAAACTGCTAAAAGAATGCAAGAAGGTAAGTTTGATTTAGAAGATTTTTTATCTACTATGAAACAAATGAAGAAACTAGGACCACTTGAGAATTTATTAAAATTAGTTCCCGGTGCTAGTAAGATGGGATTAAATAATATAAAGATTGATCCTAAACAAATGGCTCATATAGAAGCAATTGTTTTATCAATGACACCTCGTGAAAGAAGAAATCCAGATATTATAAAGGCTAGTAGAAAGACTCGTATAGCTCAAGGATCTGGAACTTCAGTACAAGAAGTAAATAAATTATTAACTCAGTTTGAACAAATGAAGAAAATGATGAAACAAATGAGTAATGGAAATATGAAGTTACCATTTTAAAGAAGAGTAATCTTCTTTTTTTGTTTCATAATTCTTTGATATACATAAAATACTTTAGGAGGTATTTATGTATAATCAAGATTTTTTTCAAAATATAAATATGGAATCTAGTATTAATGGTGATAATAATTATGTTAATCAAGATATGGATGTGGATATTAATATGATGAATAATAATCCAATGAACAATATGCCTATGAATAACAGTGGTGTACAAGAACGTGTTATTAATAGAACTTTTGTCCATGAGGTTCCTCATACATGCCCAATTCATACTAGAATAATTAATCACCATATTTATAAACATACTTATAGACCTGTATATACTTGTTCTGAAGAAAATGTATGTAGTAATGTACAATGTGGTAGTTGTTGTGACTTTAAATAGAAAGAAGAAATTCTTTCTTTTTTATGATTGACATACGAACATATGTATAATACAATAAAGCTGTAGTAATTGTAAAGGAGAAATGTACATGAAAGACAAAAAACTACAAACAATATCTAATTTATTTGATGGAAAGGAAATAAGAAGTATTTGGGTTCCCGAAAATGATGATTATCAATTTAATGTTGTTGATGTTATTAATGCACTGGCTGAGCCAAAAGATGCTAGTGATTATTGGACGACATTAAAGAAAAGACTTACAAAAGAGGAACATAGTGAGATTCCGACAAACTGTCGGAAACTGAAATTTAAATCCTATAAAGATGGTAAGTATTATCCTATGGATACTTTGGATACAGAGGAGATTTTTCGATTGATTGAATCAATTCCATCTAAAAAAGCCGAACCATTTAAGTTGTGGTTTGCTAAGTTAGGTAGGGAAAGAATAGATGAAGTTTTTAATCCAGAAAAAGCCATTAATAGAGCGATTGAATACTATAGAAAAAAAGGTTATGACGATAAATGGATTGAATCTAGATTGAAGGCAACATTAGATAGAAAAAAATTAACAGACGTTTGGAAAGAAAATGGAATAAAGAATAATGCTGAATATGCTGTTTTAACTAATGATATGTATAAAGAATGGTCTGGAATGACTGCACAAGAGTATAAAGAATATAAGGGTATAAGAAAAGAAAATTTAAGAGATAATATGTCTAATATAGAAGTAATTTTGACAGATTTAGCAGAATTGACTACTCATGATATAGCAAAAAATGAAAGACCAATTGGATTATCTCAAAATAGAATAGTTGCAAAACGTGGTGGTAATGTTGCTAAAAAGGCTAAAGAGTTTTATGAAGAAGAAACAGGATCAAAGGCAATTACTAGTAATAATAAATTGAATTATAAATATGGTAATGATAATTCTTTAGAAGAAAAATTTAAAAATTATGATGGTCCTAATCTAGCCAAAGAATTTGAATAGGATGAGCCTCGAGGTAATGAAATATGGTATTTGTAAATACTTTTGTAAATATTTTTGTCAAGTTATGTCTATTGACTTGATATTTACACAAGACTTGTATATTCTAATAATAGGGAGTGTGATATTAATGATCTATCCATCTATTGATAAATTACTTAACGTCGTAGACTCAAAATATGAACTTGTTCATATAGCGGCACGAAGAAGTAAAGAGATTGCTAGAGACGGATTTTTACAAATGCCTGAATCTGAATATACTTCTAAAAAGAATATAGGAAGGGCCCTTGAAGAGGTCGCTGAAGGCTTAATCGAGGTTAAAAAAAGAGGCTAATTGCTTCTTTTTTTATGGTATAATTTTTATAGAGGTGATAATTATGAAAGTTATTAAATATAAAAAACTTGCTAATAGTAGATATAAAGTATATTTAGATGATTCTCATGAATTATTACTATATGAAGATGTTATTTTAAAATATAATTTATTAATTAGAAAAGATATAGATGAAAAATTAATAATAGAGATGGATAAATATAATCAAGAATGTGATGTATACTATGTAGCTCTTAATAGTATTAAAAATAGATTTAGAAGTGTATATGAGCTTAGAGGTATTCTTATAAAGAAAGAATATCCTATAGATTTAATAGATAAAGCTATTTATAAATTGTTAGAACAAGGATATTTGAATGATAGAAGTTATTGTAAGAGTTTTATTAATAATCAAATGATTACTACTAATAATGGTCCTTATAAAATAATTAGGGAATTAAATGAAAAGAAAGTTGATTCTAATATAATAGATGAAGAGATATCAGTATTTGATGAGGAAGAACAATCTGTTAGAATTAAGAAACTTATAGATAAAGGTATTAAGTCAAATCATTCTAGAGGTGGAATTGTCTTAAAACAAAAAATATATAATGATTTAAAAAATTTAGGATATGATATATCTATAATAAATAGTGTAATTAGTTCTTATGAGTTTGAGAATGATTCAAATATTGCTAAAAAGGAATATGATAAGTTATATAAAAAGTATAGTAGAAAGTATAGTGGAGATGAATTAAAATATAAAATACGTGAGAAAATGTATTTGAAGGGATTAGTTTATGAAGAAGACTAGGATTTTTATAATATTATTACTTATCAGTATTTCTATATTTTTAGTATCTAGGTTTGTATTAGATACAGATTATTTTTGGCATATAAAAGCAGGATGTGAGATGTTTAAGAATGGAGTTCTTACTCATGATATATTTTCTTGGTTTGTTTCAGGCAAGTATTGGATGAGTCATGAATGGCTATTTGAAATATATTTATATATTTATAAAATAATATTTGGTAATTACCATACTATTGCGTATGTGGGAACTAGTATATTTTTATTAGTATTTATATTATTTATTTTTAATAAAGATAGTTTTTCTAAAAACATATTTTATACATTATTTTTCTTTGTATTATTTGCGACTATGGGATTGGCTTTTATACAAGCTAGGCCTCATATGATTAGTTATTCATTTATAGCTTTGACAGTTTATCTCTGTTTAGATTTATATAACAATAGGGATTCTAAAAAGATTTATTTTTTACCACTTATTTCTATATTATGGTCTAATATACATGGTGGTAGTAGTAATTTAAGCTATATATTTTGTATTATATTTTTAATATGTGGATTAGTTAGTTTTAAATTTAAAAAGATTGAATCAGATAAAATAAGTAAAAAACAAATATATAGATATTTATTAGTATCCATATTATGTATGATTGGAATATGTATAAATATTCATGGATTTAAGATGTTTATATATCCATATGAAAATATATTGGATACTACAATGATTAATAATATTAATGAGTGGCAACCTACGACATTAAGTGTTATGTATCATTATGTTTATTATATATATTTATTATTTATTGTGATGACTATGTTGATTAGTGTTAAGAAGATTAAATTTATTGATTTTGTATTATTATTATTTGTATCTTATTTAGGAATAAAAAGTGTTCGTTTTTGGTTATATTCTCCTATAGTAATGAGTTTTATTATATTTGATTATGTTAAGGAAATTAAAGTATCTATGATACCTATATGTGTATTAAGTGTTTTAATAATATTTATATTGGGTGTTAGTATATATAATTTTAAATATGTTAATCTTACAAATAAGTTAAATCTTAATGATGAAGTAATTAGGATAATAAAAAAAGAAAAGCCCAATAGATTATTTAATATGTATGAGTATGGGGGAGAATTAATATATAATGATATACCTGTATTTATAGATGGTAGAGCTGATTTATATGGTAAATATAATTTTAAAGATTATTTGGATATAGCTAATTTAAATAATGATTATAAGAAGCTTATTGATAAATATGATTTTGATTATTTATTAATTAATAAGAAAGCTAGTATTTATAATTATTTAAGATATGAAGATGAATATAGTACTTTATACGAAAATAATAATTTAATTTTATATAAAAAAACAGTTAATTAATTAACTGTTTTCTTTTACTTTTTCTATTAATTCTTGCATATATTCATTATATGCTTTTTTTAATTCATCATCATTCCATTTGATTTTATTTTCTTCTCTGATTGCTTTTAATGTTTCATAATATAGTGTTTTATCTTCATTTAGTTTATTTTCTCTTATTTTTTCTTTAATGGTATCTTTAACATCTTCTAGCTTAGCTCTATCTTTTTCACCAGTTCTTAAAATTATGTGATATCCATATTGAGTTTTTACTGGTTCTTTAGTATATTCACCTTTCTTTAATTCTTTAACAGCATTACTAAAGTCTACAACCATATCTCCTAATTGGAAATATCCTAAATCTCCACCATTTGATGAAGTTGCCTTATCATCTGAATACTTTTTAGCAAGATCTTTGAATTTTTTACCACTCTTTAATTCCTTAATTACTTTTTTAGCTTTTTCTAAAGCTTTCTTTTCTGCTTCTTGTTTTTCTTCATCTGATGCATCAGCTTTTGTATTTGTAGAAATTAAGATATGAGATGCTTTTATTTCTCCAAAAATATTTTCATCATAGTATTTTTTTATTTCATCATCTTTGATATTTTTCTCTATGTATTCATTAATTGCTTTTTCTCTTTTATATTCTAGAGCAATCATTTCTTTTAAGTCATCTTCATCGTCAACACCAAAATATTGCTTAATTACTTTTTTATATGTTTCATCGTCTTCGCCATAATATGATTTAATTTGTTTGATTTGGTCGTTTATATAATTCTTTTCTTCTTCATCACTTTTATATTTTTTATCTAATATACTATGATCAATCATTTCTACTAATCTACTAATATTAGTCTTTTTTATTTCTTGATAGTACTCTGTTGCGGTAAATTTATCTCCTTTGATTGATACTGCTACTTTAGAACCATTTTTTACTGGTATTTGTTTTCCACATCCTGTAGCTATTAATGTTACTACTAGTAATGCACTAATCCCCATAATTATTTTATTTTTTTTCATAATTAATCCTCCTGTACATAATCAATGATAACAAATATTTCTTTTTCTTGCAAATAATATGAACATATTTTTTATTTTGCCATAGAATACTTTGAAGACAATAGAGAAGGAGGAATATTCATGACTAATTGTGGATCAAATACAACTGGTGGAGCAATCGTACTTGTTTTATTTATACTTTTAATCATTATTCTAGGCGCACGTATTTAAGGAGGTGAATTAAATGGAAAAAACTAATTTTAACGGAGGTTTAATAGTTATAGTACTTTATATATTATTAGCTATTCTATTTACTAATACATTAACTTATTAAAAATAAAAATACCTTTCGGTATTTTTTATTTGTTTAATTTATCATATATTTCATCTAGACTAGATAACATGTCTTTATTGTAGTTAAATTCTAATAAATCATTATTATATCTAGGTGTTAAATGAATATGAAAATGTTTTATTTCTTGACCTAATTCATTATTTTGAGATATAGTTAATCCTTCACAATTAAGTTTGTTTTTTAATGTAGGATATAATTCTCTAATAACTTTTAATGAATGCATTATTACTTCATCAGTAGTATCCATTATATTAGTCATATGTTCTTTAGGTAGTACTAATAAATGACCATTAGTAGCTGGATTAATATTCATTATTATTTTAATTAAGTTATCTTCATAAATAGTCTTTGAAGGTAATTCTCCTTTTATAATTTTACAAAAAATACAATCTTCCATAAATCCTCCTAATTTAAATATTTATAAGTAATTTTATTTTCTTTTAATAAATCACTTTTCTTATTGTTTATTATATCACTGATTATTTCTTTAGTTACTTTATTAGTTATATTTTTTATTTCAATAGACTCAGTTATATCTTCTTTATTAGTTATTGTGATTGTGTAACTTTTTGGAGTTATATTTTCAAATTTTTCTAAGAAGTTATTTATTTTATTAGTAATTGTTTCTTCATCCCATTTATCTATTACTAATTCTTTTTTTATTATATAGAATTTTAATTCTAGTAGGTTATCTTCTTTTATTATTTTTTCTTGTACTAACTCAGTATATTTATCTAGAGTAGAAGTTATTTCTATATCACAATTTGTATTAGTTTTATTATTTATTTCTTTCTTTAATTTCTTTTTAAGATAATTTAATAAGTTTTTTCCTTCTACATAATCTTTTTTATAAGTATCAGTTATTTTTCTATTATAGTAGTTTATATAAAAGTAATGATGTTTATTTTCTTTAGATTCTACTTTCATAGTATATGTAGTATTTTTAAATGTTACGTCATTTGTTTTTAAATTTAAATTTTTATATTTTTCTTCAACATAAGTATTAATTCTTTTAGAAGCTTTAGGAATCATTATATTACCAAATTTTTCAGTAATTACTATTACTCCTAGGGCTACAAATACTATAAGTATGAATATACTTCTTTCTAGTAATAGTTTTTTTTGTTTATTCATAAAATCACCAATTTAATTTTAACTTATAAATAAAAAGAATGCAATTTATATATTTTTAATAAAAATGGTTGTTTTGCTATTTTTTTGTGATATAATTAATAGTAGATTATAATAGATAGTAGGTGCATAGTATGGAAATTAAAAGTGGATTAGTTCAATGGAATGGTAGAAATGATATCCCATGTTCATATGTTGATATGGAAGATGGATCTAGATACTATATTAAGCAAGATCTTTCTAATGGAAATCATATTGTTACTACTTCATTATTGGAAGCAGTAGATCCAATGACAAAAGCACAAAATATAGGATTAATTGATAGTCAAGGTAATTTACTTATACCTTGTGTTAATAAGTCAATTAAGGTAGTTGAGGAGGTATAGTATGGCAGAAATATTATTAGTAGAACCAGCTGAACCAGTTTCAGAGAGTGTTATCGAAGCAAATAAATCAAGAATGGATCCTCTATCAACAAATAAATTAGTTTCCACATCAGCACAAATTAAAGATAAAATAAATGCTAAGTTGAGTCCTGAAGGTAGATATTTATATAATGATCAATTTTCAGATATTACTATCTGTGATGCAAATGGGAATAATTTAGTAAATAATGAGTATTATAGTTTTATTGCTAAAGATAAAGATAAATTATATATAACAAAAAATAATGCAGATACTGAAGTTTTAGAGTTTTCTATACCTGAACAAAAAATAGTTAAGGAAGAAGTAGAAATAGTTCCTAACAATGTAGCAGTAGAACAAGCTGCTCCTGTTCAAGAAGGAGTTCAACCAGTAGAAGAAAATGTAATAACATCAGTTCCTGAAACAGAACCTGTTGTTGAAAACATTAATGAGGGATTTGCTCCAGTAGATGTAGCTCCTACAGAATTAAGTAGTGTATTTAATACTGATAGTGTTCCAAGTACAGAAGTTACTCCTGTTCAAGAAGGAGTTCAACCATTAGAAACAGATTTAGGAGAAGAAATAACTATTCCAACTGATGAAGGTGTTTCAGATATGCCTATTGAAGGAATTTCATTTGATGTAGAAAATGAAACTAATACTGAAGAAGTAGATAGTGGTGAAGGATTAGAAATAGTTAGTGATCAAGAAGATTACTTACAAGAAGCTGAAACTGATAGAGCTTTAAAATCTATGAGTGAAAAAGAAGATAATTTAAATTCATTGTATAGTGAAATTGAAAATACTGTTGTTAGACCTGAAGATAGATTTAGTGATTCAGAAGTTCAAATAGATAGTATTGATAAATATACAGAAGATGATGAATATGGTACTGAGTATAATGATATTGATGATAATACAGTATCAGAAGAGAATACTACTTATTCAGATGCAGCTAATGTTATTAGAAGTTTAATGCAAAATAATTCTGAACAAAAAGAGGAATTAAATAGAGCAAAAGAAGAATTAACTATGACTCAAGAAGAGTTAGATAAAGTTAAAGCTTCAAGAAAAGCTCTATCTGAAAAATATAAATCTCAAACTCGTGCAATGGATGCTGCAAATGATGAAATTCGTGATTTAAAAGCAACAGTTAGTAAAGTTGAAGCAGAACGTGATTCATTTGAAGGAAAATATCATGATTTAAGAAGAGTTAGTGATTTACAAAAACGTGAATTAGAGAAAGAAAAATTAGAAAATCAAAAATTACGTATGAAATTAGCTAGCAAAGATGCTGATAGAGATGAATTAGATCAATTAGTTAGAGATGCTAGAGCACTAGTTAATGAGAATAATTATTATGGTGAGGACAATTATTCTTATAGAAGAGTAGCATAGTAGATAAAAAATCAACATTAGTTGATTTTTTTATTTATAAATACTATTTTTTGTGATAAAATAATGGTGATTTCGGATTAACTAGTTTAATTTAATGGTTATATTAAATTATTTTGAATAAGTTATATAAATGGAGGTGAAGTTATGAATAGAGAAGATTTTCCTATATTAAGTAATGGAAAAATATATTTCGATAATGCAGCTACTACTTTAAAACCTAAATGTGTTATTGATGAGATGAATAAATATTATTTAGAATATACATCTAATATACATAGAGGTGACTATGATTCAGCATTAAAAACTAATAGTATGTATGATAATGTTAGAAATATAGTTGGGGAATTTATTAATTGCGATCCTAATACTGTTATATATACTAGTGGTGCTACAGAATCTTTAAATATGGTTGTTTTTGGATTTATGAAGAATTATTTAAAACCGGGTGATGAAGTTCTTTTAAATAAAGGAGAACATGCTTCTAATATACTTCCATGGATTAAGTTAAGTGAAGAAGTAGGATTTACTATTAAATATGTTCCATTGGATGATGAATATTCACTTTCTTTGGAAAATATAAAGAAATGTGTTACTGATAAGACAAAGGTAGTTAGTCTTGCGATGATTAGTAATGTTATTGGTGATTTAAGAGATATTAAAGGAATTGGTGATTATTGTCATCAAAATAATATTATATTTAATGTAGATGGTGCACAAGGTATACCTCATATGAAATTTGATTTCAAGAATTCTAATGTTGATTTTTTAAGTTTTTCAGGGCATAAGATGTGTGGACCTACTGGTGTTGGTATATTAGTAGGGAAATATGAATTATTAGAAAAAATGGAACCACTTAAGTATGGTGGAGGAATGAATTCTTTCTTTGAAGAAGATAATTCATATGAATTAAAATCTATTCCAATAAGATTTGAAGCAGGAACTCCAGCTATAGCTGAAGTTATTGGACTTGGTGAAGCTATTAAATACCTAATGGGTATTGGTATGGAGAATATTCATCAACAAGAAATGAATCTTAAGACATATTTTCTTGAAAAGGTTAAAGATATAGATAATATAATTATTTATAATAAGAATATTAATAGTGGTATTATTGCATTTAATATAGATGGTGTTTTTGCACAAGATACTTCAATGTATTTAAATCATTATGGTATAGCAGTGCGTGCAGGTAATCATTGTGCTAAGATGCTTAAAGATGAAATGGATATTAAGAATACTGTTAGAATTAGTATGTATTTCTATAATAGTTATGAAGAGATAGATAAGTTAATTGAAGTATTAAAAAATAGTCATGATATATTTAAAATAGTTTTGTAGGAGGATATATGGATAGTGAATTAAAAAGAGAAATAATATTTGATAATTATAAAGAACCTACAAATAGAGGATTAGTAGAAGATAATAGTTATTTAAGAGCTAATACTAAGAGTGATAGTTGTATAGATAATTTAGATTTCATGATGAAAATAGAAGATGGAATTGTTAAAGATATACGTTTTGATGGAGAAGCTTGTGCTATTAGTACTTCTTGTGCTTCTATTATGATTAAAAGTTTTATAGGTAAGAGTGTAGAAGAAGTTAAATCTATTTTAGAAAATTATGTTTCTATGATTGAAGAAAAAGAATATGATAGTAGTTTATTAGGAGAATTAAATGTTTATGATGAAATAAGCAAACAACCTAATAGAAAAAATTGTGCATTACTTCCAATGCAAGCTGTAGAAAAAATGTTAAAAGAATTAAATAAGTAAACTTGTTTTTTGGAGAATGTTTATAATTGTAAAAATGAAAATTCGTTTTAGGATTTTCTTTTTTTTATGTGATTTTTTCTTATAAAAAATAAAAAATGGGCGTTTGCATAATATTTTTTTATTTATTAATATACCTCTCGAAAGGAGGTGATCTATGCTTAATCAAATTGTTTTAGTTGGAAGGTTAACTAGAGATATTACTGTTAATAAATCTGATAGTGGGGTTAAGGTTGCTACTATTTCTATTGCTGTTCCTAGAAGTTTTAAAAATGTAGAAGGTGTATATGATACAGATTTTATTGATTGTGTTGCTTTTGATGTTATTGCTGAGAATACTAGTGAATATTGTACTAAAGGAGATATTGTAGGTATAAAGGGTAGAATTCAATCTAATGTAGTAGAAAAAGATGGAAAGAAAGAAAATAAATTAGAAATAATATGTGAAAAAATAACATTTTTATCTAGTAAACCTAAAGAAGAAGAGTAATCTTCTTTTTTTATTGCAAAGTTATATTTATTTGTGTAAAATAAATAGACAACGGAGATGAATTCATGGAAACTTATGTTTTAAGTGCAGGAAAAAGTTTAAAAGAAATAATAAAAAATTTATTAGATGAGTCAAGTAGTGAGAGCGCTGATTATGTTAGTAAAAGAATAAGAGTACATAGTAGATTTTCTTTTTCATATAAGTTATCTGAAGAGGATTTTAAGATACCTGAAGAATTATATGATGAAAAAGTAGAATTACCTGAGTATGATTATGTAACTGATAATAAAATGTGTTTGGAGTTAGCTAAAATTTTAATTAATCAAATAGATAATACTGAAGAAATTAAACTAGATAGTAAACAAATAGAAAGATTATTAATTAATAGAAGCAATAATACTTTAAATAAGAAAATATTTTATGCATTATGTGATTTGCATGCTGATATGACAGGTGTAGATATATCAAATACTTATATTCATGGTTTTGATTTTAGAGGTTTAAAAAATTTGACAATTGATTTAGATAAGGTAAAAGAAAAAGATTTAATTAATACTAATTTTAATGGAGTTACTTTAAAAGGAAGTTTAGATGATTGTAAGTTATACTATACTAGATTTAGTGGAAGTGAAAATGAATTAAAATTAGACCCACAAAAGATAAAATATAAATCAATGATGTGTACTGATTTAGCAGGTATAGAGATAGTTGGAAGTTTTGATGGAGTAAAAATAGATGAATGTAATTTTACTCATGCAACAGGTAATATTGTAATTAATCCACAAACGTTACCTGAAAAAAGATTAAAGGGATTAATTTTGAATGGTGTATATGTTGAACCAAATTTCAAAGATTGTATAATAGATGATTGTGATTTTAGTGATACTAAAAATAAAATTATTATTAATTTAGATGATTTAGTATATCAAGAAAAAGGTGTACTAAATTATAGTTGGGAAACTGAAAATATAAGAACTAAATTATGTTTTTGTAATTTAAGTGGAGTTACTTTAACAGGAGATGTGAAAGAAAAGAATCTTTCAACTGATGTGTATGGATGTTATATTTCTCGTTCAACACGTCCAAATAAATCTGCTACTATAGATAAATATAATGCTTATATGAAAAGTCAATATTCTAATATATGGGATGTTGATATAGATTTGAAAGATGAGGAATCTTATAATAATCAAGGTATAAATGTTCAAATAAATATAGTAGAAAAGAAAAAAGAAAAGCATTTAGTTTCTATAGGACATAGTACAGAAAATAAAGAAAAAACTAAATTTAAAAAATTAATAGAAGTTATTGGTTCACAATTTAAAAGAAGATAAATTATTATCTTCTTTTTTAATTGTAATTTCCTGGTATTTTGATATAATAAAATAAAAGTAGGTGTTAATATGGAAATTAAAGTAAGAGAATATGATAAGAAAGATTTTGATGGTGTTAATATTATGCTTTATGAAGCATTTCGTAGATTAAAGAAGACAGATATTTCTGAAGATGAAAATTTCCATGAAGTAGTTGCAGAATGCAATGGAAGAGTAGTTGGTTATTTATTACTTACTAAAGTATTAAATCCTATTAGAAATAGACATTACTATATAATAGATTATGTATGTGTAGTTAGAGATTTTAGGGGTTATGGTGTTGGTGAAAAAATGATGGATTATGCTGAAGAATATGCTAGACATTGTGGAGGAATGTATCTTCAATTAACTTGTAGATGGACTAGAATAGAAGCTCATAAATTATATGAAAAATGTGGGTTTGTTAAGCGTGAATCTGATATATTTAGGAAGGAACTTGTATGATACTAGATATAATTGATAAAAAAAGGGTTGGCAAAGAATTAAGCTATAAAGAATTATATTATTTCTTTAATGGTTATTTAAATGGGGATGTTTGTGATTATCAGATGTCCAGTTTTTTGATGGCTGTTTGTATCAATGGTATGACAGATGAAGAAGTTTTTGCTTTGACTAAAATATTTATTGATAGTGGTGATTGCTTAGATTTTTCGAGTGTTCCTGGAATAAAAGTAGATAAGCATTCTACTGGCGGAATAGGAGATAAGACTACTTTTGTAGTAGCATCTATTGTTGCTTCTTTAGGTATTCCTGTTATTAAAATGAGCGGTAGAGGTTTAGGATACACTGGCGGTACTATTGATAAGTTAGAAAGTATAAAAGGGTATAATGTAAGTTTGACAGAAAAGGAAATAATGAAACAAGTAAAAGATATTAATTTTGTTTTAACAGGACAATCACGTGATTTAGTTCCTATGGATAAAGTTATTTATGCTTTAAGAGATGTTACTGCTACTGTTAAATCTATACCTTTAATTGCATCAAGTATTATGAGTAAAAAAATAGCAAGTGGTGCTGATAAAATATTAATTGATATTAAAGTTGGTAATGGGGCTTTTTTAAGTAATAAGGAAGAAGCTAAAGAATTAGGTAATTTAATGGTCAGAATTGGTAAAATTTATGATCGAGAAGTACGATATGTGATTAGTGATATGAATACACCACTAGGATATTCTATAGGTAATGGTTTAGAAGTATTAGAAGCTATTGATGTATTAAAAGGAAAGGAAACTAATAATCCTTTTGTAGATTTATGTTTTGAACTAGCAAGTGAAATGGTTAGTATGGGGCTTAATATTTCTAATGAGGAAGCTAATAAATTAGTTATAAAAAGTATAGAAGATAAGAGTGCGTATAATAAGTTTTTAGAATTAGTAAAATATCAAGGTGGAGATATTAATAATATAAGCATAAGTAATAAGAAATGTGTTATTAAGTCTAATAAAAATGGTGAGATTACTAAGATAAGTGCTATAGAAATAGGAAAATTAGCTTTAGAACTTGGTGCTGGGAAGAAAAGTATAAAAGATAAGATAGATTATGGAGTAGGGGTAAGACTTAATAAATTAATTGGTGAAAAGGTTAAAAAGGGAGATGTTTTGGCTACGCTTTACATAAATGGCAAAGTTCCTAATATCGATATAGATAAGATTTTTACAATTATATAAAAAAATGTTTGAAAATGTTGTTTTTATGGTATAATACAAGTATAAAGGTAAGGTGATTTATTCGTGGAAAAAATTTACATGGAAGAGAATAATAACAAGAAAGGTAAAAAAAGTGTTGTAAACGCATCTGTAGTTTTATCATTCGTAGTAGCAATTTTTGCGATATTTTCAATTGCAGTAGCTGGCATTTCAATGAATCAAGGTTCAGGTGTTAGTTATGCTGCTCCTACTGATTTACCAGATAACTTTACATTTAATTTATTAGAAGGTGGTACTGATATAGTAGGTAGTGATGGAACTAATAATTTCAGTGCTCCAATGTATGTAGCAAATGATGATGCTAGTAATCCAATATTCTGTGTAGAACACAATACAGATGTTCATAATGGAGAAAGTTATACAAGTGGTGATGTAATAGAAGATTATGGACTTTTATATTTATTAAATAATAGTTATGCAAATGGTATTAAAATAACTAATCTTAGTGGAGAAAATGCTAAATATGTTGAAGGATGGATTACTCAAGTAGCAATTTGGATGTATTTATATGAAACAGATCCTACTGCTACACAATCAACTTCAAAGAATTATATAGTACCAGATGATGTACAAGTAATTAAAAATACAGTTAAGTTAATAAAATTTAATGCAGATCGTTCTGAATCTGTAGAAGTATATAAAGGACAAAATCTATATACTGCATTTATTAAACCATTAGTAGATAAAGCAAAAGCTGCTAATGATGTTGCAGTATTAAATGTTTCAAAAGCTAGTGATGAAATTAGTATGTCTGAAGATAAGAAATTCTATTTCTCAGCATTAATTACAGTAACTGGTGATCCATCAAGTTCATTAAAGAATTATACAGTTTCATTAAATGGAATTGAAGGTGCTAAAGCAGTTGACGAAGAAGGTACAGAATTAGGACCTACAGTTACTCCTGGAACTAAATTCTATGTTAGGATTCCTGCAGAAAAAGTTACTAAAGAAATTCAAAAAGTAGTTGTGACTGTTAATGGTACATTTACTACATTAGAAGGAAAATACTATGCAACTACAGCAACCGATGATGAAGGAAAACCACTTCAAAGAGTTGTATCAGTAAAAACTGGTGAAAAAGCAATTTCTAGAGGTACTGAAGTTGAATTTGTAGGTACAGATGATACAGGTATGAATACAGTTCAAACAATTTACTTTATCGGTTTAATAGTATTATTATGTGGTGTAGGTATTGTTTATGCGAATGCTAAACCTGTTCAAGTTAAACAATAAAATTAAGAAGAGCCATATCTTACTAATTGGCTCTTTCTTTATTTTTGTAGGTATTATATCTTTATCATGGAATTATCTATCTACGATTAAAAGAGATATATATGAAGATATGAGAATTGCTATGATGGAGGAATCTGTAGTCGAAAAAGAAGAAAAGGTTATAGAGGATGTACCTATAGTAGAAGAAGTTTCTAAAAAAGAAGATAATAATAGTTATGTAATTGATTATAGTAAATATTTGGGTGTACTAGAAATACCAAGAATTGGATTAAAAAGAGGGTTCTATAATACAGATTCTAAATATAATAATATACAATATAATGTGACAATGATAGGTGGTTCAAATCTTCCTGATGTTGATAAAGGTAATTTAATATTAATGGCTCATTCAGGAGATGCGTATATTTCATACTTTGCATATTTATGGATGCTAGGAGTAGGGGATCATGCCTATGTTACTTATAATGGAAGAAAATATGATTATCAAGTAGTTAATATATATAATGTACAAAAGAATGGTGTGGCAGTTATTCGTAGAAATAAAGAAAGAACTACACTTACATTAATTACTTGTACTAAAGATAATGATTTTTCTCAAACAATTTATATTTTAGAACTGGTTGGCTAAGAGGGTGATAAAATGAATTTATCTTTAATTGATAAGATTGAAACTATATTTAAATATATATTTTCATCTTTTCTTTCTATTGAAATGTTCATTATGTCTATCCTTTTATTTATAATTTTAGTTGTTAATTTAAAAAGAAAAAACACTTTAGTTCAAATGATAGCTATAGGTGTTTATATAGGTTTTATTATAGGAATATTTGTTAGTTATACTACTTATGTTAAGACATGTATTGATTCATTTACAAAGGGTATTATGAATTATATATATTTTCCTTCTCCAATAGTTTATTTCTTTATAATAGTTTTTGTAACTGTTATGATATTAATGACTTTGTTTAGTAAGAAATTAACTATGTTCAAGAAGGTTATTAATTATTTATTCTTTAGTATTTTATATTTCTTGTTTATGTCTTTTATAGCTTTAGGGGCATATCATGGAATAGATTTGGTTGATACTACTGTTTTATATCAAAATAATACAATATTATCTATAGTACAGATAAGTAATTTCTTATTACTTATTTGGTTAATATA
>Ga0247608_10003035_pt1 | contig 20058 bp, 44 predicted proteins | sample 176DNAGHGlowgp2_FD_193490 | JGI IMG/M metagenome (GOLD analysis project Ga0247608, IMG submission 193490) | Sheep rumen microbial communities from Palmerston North, Manawatu-Wanganui, New Zealand - 1766 DNA GHGlow gp2 | ecosystem: Host-associated > Mammals > Digestive system > Stomach > Rumen ...
ATGTAAACTTAGGTTCATGATTAGGACGATATTGACCATCACTATAATATGCACCTTGATAATTAAGAGGTAATACATTTGAATTTGGTTTTACAAGTAATTCATTGAAATACTTTCCTTCAATATTAGATATGATATTTCTATAATGAAGAATAATTGCATCTCCATAATCAAGACCCTCATGATAATACCACTCATCACTTCTTATAATATCATTTATTTCCTTCCAGAAATAAGTCAAATCAAGTTGATTCTTATATGGAAAATTCTCATCTTCTCGAAGTGAATCCATACGATGCATACACCACTCTACAACATCTTCTTTTGACCAAAGTGACCAACCATCTGCATTAATACAATGCAACATATCCATCCACATTGTCTTAACACCACCCTGACGATATTTATACCATCCTTTACAATAAAGGGCTACATTTCCAAATTTCATAATTATTTTTCTTGTTTTTAATTATTTGTATTAATAACTTCGTATTGATATGCCCAGAACTTAATGTTATATTTTTCAACTAATCTCTTAAAATCTGAAACTGGTTGCCCATACATATAAGATTTTGTATTCTTAAATACTACCAATTTATCATTGTTTGTCCATGCTAATATTGGTAAATCAATATTCATAGGTGTCCAAGATGCAGGATTCCAATTAAAATGTGCTGTCATTGAATATATTCTGGTTTAAATTTTACAATATCAGAATTACTTCTCCATGCTTTTGTTGTTTTCGTACAGAATTTAATATTATGACCTTGATGTTGATCCCACGTTGATTTATTACAATACAATCTACCATCATCATATTCTACAAGAACCTCACAATACCTTGAATTCCACTTATTCTTAAAATCTTTAACAACTCCTTGACGATAAGTCTTATCCGACTTTGGTACTAGAATTAAAACTCTATCACCAACTTTGAGTTCATTACCAATATTATCTAGATATACTTCCATGATATTATTTTGTTAGATTTTCAATAATTGTTGGTATACCACATATCCAAAAAATTGTCTGAATAAAGAATGCTCCACACATAAATGAAAGCACATATATACACCATGTTGGCTTACTATTCTTAATAAGAAAATAAAGCCAAGGAATAAAAAACGCTAAAAATAAAAATAGATTAATCATTTCCAATTCTTCTTTTTCTTTGAATACTTCTGATAATTACTCTCTGTCTCGTACTTCTCGTAATCTTTTGCAATATTTTTCATTTGATACCAAGTTTATTAAAAACAATATTCATACCATTAATAAATTTCTTTGCATGCTCTTCATTCCAATTTTTTTGAAGATCATTATATGCTGGAATTAATCGCATATCAAACATTAAAAGTGTAACAAATTCATGTTGCTCTGCAGTCTCTTTGAAGGAGTTATACTTCCTCCACATTTCCTCAATTTGTTCTTTCATGACTAATCCGAAATTTCAAAAAAATTAACATACTTATGATCATGTGTATATACATTTACACAAATCATTCCATTCTTTTTGTATAAAGATGGTAAAGATGGATAATCAGCTCCATTGTCATAACACCAAGATTCAATCATTGTCAAAGCTTGACCAATTGAACAATTTTCAGAAATTACTTTTACAGTTTCCTTTTGTGTTTTACGATTTCTTAATGTACTAATAAGTTTCATATTATTTATATTTTCCAATAATTAAAGTTCTTTCTCATTTTTATTTATATTATTAATTACAATATAAATATAGTATTAATCTCAAAAAATTCAATTTTATGAAAGGATTTGTTTATTTATTATGTGATGGTGAGAAATTCAAAATAGGAATGACAAAGAAAAAGAATATTGATGAACGTATTAAAGAATTACAAACTGGTAATCCTTATGAAATTTGGTTACGTTCATATTATGAGACAAACTATCCATTGAAAATAGAAAAAATGATGCATGCGAGACATGCATCATCAAATGTAAAAAATGAATGGTTCGATTTATCTGTTGCTGAAGTAATTAATTTTAAAAATGAATGTAGAGAATGTGAGAAAATTATTGAAGCCTTGAAAGATAATCCATTTATTTAGGAGAATAATCTTTTAATTATATTATATTTTTTGAGTTCTAAATCTTCATATTCCCATGAACCTCTAAATATCATATTAATTAATTCTGGATATAAATAATTAGCATCATTTAGAAAATAATTATCTTTTTTGTATTGTACTTTATTTCTGCCAAATTGTAAATAATATTTATTTGGATAATTTTTACACAATTCCAAATAATACATAAAATCATGTACATATTTAGCAAAGCCATGTATTTTATTTAATCCAGAAGGAAAATCAAATATCAATTTATTTTTTTCTTTTCTTAAATCTTTTTCTTTTATTGAGTCAACCGGAAATTGTGTAACATAATTTGATACTGGTGTTAATGTTATCAAATCATCATGTCGTTTATTTTGCTCACATAAATATATACATACTTCTTCTTTATCTGATAAGTTAAACATATCAAATCCATTAATAACATCATTATATTTATAAGGATGAGCCAATTTTACAACAAAAAATCTATAGTCCATTTATTTAATTTTTATTTTTATATATAAAAAAATATAGTCAATTTTTTATAAAATGCAAAGTTTATATGAATATATTTTAGAGAAAAAATCTATTAATTTTGGTAGTGCAAAATCAAACTATGGACAATGTATCATATTAGCTGGTGGTCCGGGTAGTGGTAAAGGATATATAAAGGATCATCGTATATTAGCTAATTTCAAATCCGTTGATGTTGATGAGCTTAAGAAAATGTATATTAAATTACAAGAAAAAGGAAAGATTGATGATCCTAAAAAATATGATTTAGGTAATACAAAAGATGTTTCTGAACTTCATATGAAAGTTAAAGAACGTGGATGGAAGAACAAACAACGTGAACATTTCTGGAGAGACCATCAATCAGGAGCACATTTACCTAATATTCTTTGGGATATGGTATCGGGAGATATTAAAGATGTAGAAGAAATTATCAAATATGCAAAACCAATCGGGTATAATGTTACTTTAGTTTGGGTATGTTGTAATATGGACACTGCACGAGAGGGTAACCAGAAGCGTGATAGACATGTTGATGATAAAATTATCGTCAGTGGTCATAAAGACGCATATAAGACAATGATGGGATTACTTGATAATAAATATCCAGAAGTAAATAAAGGTATAGATAATGCTTGGATTGCATTATCACCGGGTTATGGACGTATACTTGATAAAGAATATCAAATGGATCCAGTCATCAAAATTAAAAAAGACGAAAAAGGTAATTTTAATTTCGAACAAAAATCTATGGTTGATAAATTCTTAAAAGAACAACAACCAAAAGATCCGGATTTTGATAAGAAGATAGCTGCCGAAAAGGAACGTAAAAAGAAAATTGAAGTTGCTAAAGCTAATGAATCTTTAGAAGAACAAAATGATTCATTTTTAGGAATATTAATACAAGAAATAGAAAATGAGATACTTTCGTAAAGTATCTCATTCTTTATTTACAAACAATAGAAATTATATTCATATATATCATCATAAATAATAGGATAATTATCCTTTAGATAATTGAACATTTCATAAATATACTTTTCTAAATCTACTGGTGAATTCTCAATTTGATAATCACCAATTACTCGATCAGTAGAAGGATAATCATATCCATATTTCTTACAACAACAAGTAAATTCTGGTTTATCATTCTTTACTTCAGTATCAAATGTCAAACCATTAGGACAATATCCAAATTTCCCAACAATAAAATTTTTAAATTCCTTAGAAAAGAAAATATTATCAAAAGTCTTATCGTATTTTATTTTTAAATCGTTTATCATTTAATTTATAAATTTATAATTTCTTTCTTTGCTAACTCAATTAGTTTGTTCTGAATAGCATCCCAATATTCATTTGGAGCATAAAGAGCATCCATACAATTACAAACCAAATAATCACTTGATCCATTTATTAACTCCTCTAAATCTCTCTTAGTGGCGTCATCTTTGTTATTGGTATGGTTCTTGAACCATATCTCTGTTTCTGTTAAAAAATCTTTAAGTTCCATAATGTTTTTTAATCATATAAATTAATCTTTTATTACATATAAAATATAGAAATAACTCTAGAAAATTCAATTTCTAGAGTTATTTTTTTTTTATTTAATCATCAAATAGTGAAAGTTGAACTGTACCTGTAGGATTTGCCAAAGGTATATTCATAACCTCTAAGAAACGATTAATTGGATCTATGACGTTTTTCTTCCATTGAGTTAACTTATCAATTTGTGGTGCCCAATCTGGAAGTTCACCTGCAGGAAAACCAAAATATCCTTCTAATTTTTCATTAATCCTAATATTATAATATTTAATCTTTCCTGCATATTGTTTCTTATTATCTTCTCCATGTTTATGCGCCAAATAATTGAAACGTGCTATAGCCTGTACAGATACTGGACATTGTTTTCCAAGTTCTAATGAATTCTCATCACTAATAACATATTTCTTATAATCACCTACACCAACTGATTGAGAAATATCTTCAACTGGAGCATTATAGAACTCTTTCTTAAAGTTTGCTAACTTTTGATTGAAATACATCAAATACTCACTCTTATTTTCTTCATCATATTCAAACATAAGACTATTCATCAAATCTTTAAGAATTTTCCTACAAAGTTTTGGTGTTGTTGATTTAACCAATTCAATACCTGTACCACTAACTTTAGGTTCTTTATAGAACTTACCTTTTACAAATGCATAACCTTTAAGATATTTCTTTTTCTTAATACAAATTTGTGCATAAGATACAGTTTCCAATTCAAACTCATGAACATTCTTACCATGTCTTGGATTATACATTTCTCTACACCATTGGTTATTCTGTCCATCCAAGAATTCTTTATTGAATTTCAAAATCCAATTAATTTTCTTATCTTTTGTATCATATTTTGCTTTAGACTCTGGAGTCATACATCTGAATAATGTACCATATGTTGTGTAAACCGAGTCAGTGTCACTATATACGCTTATTGGTTGTTTCCTATACCATTCATGTTTAGATTCATCAAGAGCAAAATCAAACTTCTCCCACAAATCTTTACGTTCCCACAATGTCTCATGGAACAAATACTCAAGATTATGCCACATAGTCTTTGTTAATTGTCTGCATTCACCAGTGATATCACCTGCTAACACAGCATTAAAGAAATAGAAATATTGGTTTGCACAACATCCATAAAGTCCATTACCTAACAATTTCATCGCAAGCTCCAAAAGACTAAATTCGTGTCTTAAGTCTTCTACCTCAACTCTGAATTTCTTTAACTCATCAATTGACATCAAGGCCAAATCGTCAACACTCTTATTGAATTTGTCTTTTAATACATTAATAACATCTTCTTCTATGGTAACATGTTTTCCTGTATTATTAATTAAATTATCAATTTCAACCATCAATTCGGCTTCAATTCTTTGACCTGTATACTTAAACTTATCGCGGTTTGCTTTAAGTCTAGCTTGAATATTACGAAATGCATAGTCTTTATCGTTCTTATATACATTACCCATCACAGTGACAAAATAATTTGGATCTTTTCTGAATTTCTCTAAATCAGCTTCTGTCCACTTAAGTATTGTATATCTTCCAAAACTATCTGGTCCAACTTTATTTTCAACAAGATTCTCAAATGAAACATTACATGTTCTTACTTGAGAAGGATATAGTGATGCAAAGTCATCACATACAGTAAATTCATAACGACCTGGAACACATCCACAGAATGCACCTTCATAAGGTACTTTTACTCGTTCAATTGCATCATAATCCCATACAACTTTCTTACCCTTTATATAGAATTCTTCAAATACATTTGCTGTTCCTAATGCAACTTGTCCAAATGAGTTTTGAAGAGATACTAATGTTACTGAACTAACCGCACAAGGTGACTCCAATGCTTTTAGTTTATAATGGATTAATATTGTAAGAAGACTATCAATTGCATTATAGAAATAGTACCATTCTGGATCTCTTTCATATAATTGCTGAAGAGTTCCCTCATACTTAATCTTATGAGCATTAATTGCTGCATTACTTACCCAATCCAAAGAATAAGATTCATAAGGCCTAAGTATATAATCATATTGCTTTACAATTTCCATGTAGTCCAATATAATTGAATGACAAGGTCCTGGGCATCTTACTTTATTTCCACCAACTTCTTCCCAACTATATTGTTTAATTTCTCCAGTTGGACTGGCTTTTCTAATCATATTATATGCCATACCTCTACCAAAAAGACGTATACAACGATTGACAAGATATCTCCAGTCAAAGTTATATGAGTTCCATCCTGCCAAACATCCAATCTTAGAAACAATAACCGTAAAGAAATGTTTTAACAAATCTTCTTCAGATGGAAAATATTGATATAATACTTTTGGTTGATGTCCTTGTTTTTGTACTAATTCTTTTGCAAATTCGTTATGTTCAATCCAATCTAAATAACGACTTCTAAATAATTCAATTTGACTTTCATTCAGTTTATGAAGACCATAAACAATACATGACAAATCTGGTCCAACTAATGAAATAGATGTAACCTTTTGTAATGCTAATTCTGGGTCAGGAAAATTGTCACTAACCTCAGTCTCAATATCGAAAGTGTATATTTTTGGGAAGTTCTGGGCATGTAATGCCTGATTTAAATCTTTAGGTAATTCATACATATATTCCAACAACTCAAATTCTGTTGGATTATAATCTAATGTATCTTTGAATATTTTTTTACATTTTCTACCATTCCAGGTCTCAAACTCGCCATCAGGATCATATTCATAAGATTTGATATGATGAATATATTTTTGGAAAAATTGTCTGTTTCCTAATTTATCAATATAAGAAATAGTAAGTTTTTGCTCCTTTTTGTTCCATGTTCTGTCTAATATCATTTCAAATGTTAAAATATATTTATATAAATCTCATTAAGAGATATGGGATCAACTCCCATTTTATAAAGCGACTATAATAGTCAATTTAATTTTATTTAAAATAGTTTAATATTTGTTTATTATTTAATTTCAATCTCATAAATATCCCAGTCTCTATCACTATATTGACTTTCATATTGTGTTTTCATTGATTTGCATTCATTTAAATCTGTATAAACAACATCTTCATAATCATACCAACCACAGAATTCGGTTTTACCCCAACAATCATGATCATATACTCCATATCGAATCTTATACCCTATCATAAATTAATCTTACTTATATTTGTCTTTCAACATTTTTATCTCTTCATTAATTGTTTTAAACTCATTATCATAATTAGGTTCTTTCCACTCAAACCTATGAACATATAGTTTACTTCTATTTTTTAGATCTATACTACCTTCTTTATCAAATCCATAATTACAAGCACTAAAAATTATTTGCATAGCATTCATATCTTTACGAGTTTGAATTTCGCAATCTATAATACCAATATTTTCTGCTTGTATCTTTTGCAATTTTTTTAATACTTCTTCTTTTGTCATGTTACAATTTCACTAATTATTTTATATTTCTTTGCTTGCTGAGAATTAATATACCAATCTTTCTTACATTTGTATATTTCATCAAGCTTTTCTTCAGGAATAGCTGTATTTTCTTTTAGTATATTCCACATTATTTTATGAAGACGTTTACTCTCTTCTAAATCTTCTTCTAATGTTTTTATTTTTCCCCAATGACCACTTGATAAAGTATGATACATAAATGTTGTATTTTGATAAGCAAACCTATGTTCATTATCAACAGCCAACATTATAATAGTACCTGCACTCATTATCTTTCCAACACAAAAAATATTTACTACATATTCAGATGTTAATGCCTTTATTTCATCATATATAGCTAACATATCATAAATATATCCACCAAATGTAGAAAGATAAATATTAACTATTGGTCTGACAATTTTTGCTTGTATACCGATAGATAATAAAGAAGCCATGTTTTGATCTGCAATATCATCATCTGCACTTTTAAATTCATTTATCTTATCTACAAGTGCTTGCCACATATCTTCATCAACATCTCCTTTAAGATAGATATTATGAATTCGTTCATCAAATGTCTTAATTGTAAAATCTGCCATTATCTCATTTCATCCCAATATATTTCTAATTCTTGATAATCTGACTTACCATCTTTACTATATAAAACAGTAACACCAAATTCATTAACACTAATTTCAAATATTTGTTTATCTCCAATATGTTTTCTAATATAAGTTTCTATTGAAGGATCAAGATATACATTCATTTTTTTAAATAGTCTATTAAATTTGTTATTTTTCTATGATGTTCTTCTTTTATTTCAATTATATTATTTTCTAAAAAATCTAAACACATCTTAGGAATTATTTTTTCTACTTTAGAAACATATTTATCAATTTGATTAATAAGTTTTTTCTTTATTTTATTATTAGTCCAATCACATTTATTTAACTTTCTATATACTTCATATATTTTTTCTTGAATTTCTTTTGAATAAGAATAATCAGTTAATCCATATAATATTTCTTTTGCTTGCATTAAATTTTTATATGTAATTGAATTCTTAATAATATTCAACGCTTCTTGTGGTCCATGTATTTTATTTTTATTATTTTCTAAATCACTTCTTAATTCAGATATATATGCATTTTGCTCAATTTTATTAATATGATATAATACATCACTAATAATTCCAACTATATTATTTAATGAATTCTTATTATTTACAAAATTAAAATAATGTTGTTTTTCTAATGAATTATATAAATTATCTTTATTTGTAAATAACATACAATATTCTTGATATGCATGAGTTAATTCATGATATAATAAAGACCTTAAATCATTTTCAAATTTACTCTTATTAATGTTAAATTCTAATTCAATATAATCAAATTTACTATCTTTATTTAATTTTTTATTTTTATCATTTATATAACCACCATCACTAACATTATTTGAAACATTTATAGTTAAAATTAATTCATTAAAGAAAATGTTATTAATATTATGAATTTCATCTTCTTTAATATTACATTTTATTAGTGCATAATTTTGTTTATATTTTTTGATTACTTTATTTATAATATAATCAACTAATTCTTTACATCCATCATATACTCCATATTTTTCAAATAATTCATATTGATGTGATTCTAATATATAATCTATTGCAATATGTGTTAATAATGAATCATTTATATCATTAATTTTTGATTCATTTATTTGTATTATTTTTATGATCATTATATTAAACTTTTATATTGATTTATTTTACATTTCACCAATGCATCCGTTTCATGGTTATCATATTTACATCTACCATTATAATCATTAAATCTCCCAGCAACAGGTCCATAATCATTATAATGTTCACATGAATAACACATACCTGGATAATCTTCCATTTTTAATAAACAATTATCTCTTGTCATAATCTGTCTTATTTTCTCTATTTTTACCTATATGATACCCATCACAAAATAAACATTTATAATAAGAAAAATGTGTATTATTTTTCTGACCCATCTTATCTGCAGCCTTCTGAGCTTTTTCAACTGTACTATACATTATCTTTGGTTGATGTGTATGTTGATTAATGTGACTATTGATTGAAAAGGCTCCCCATGCATTTCTAGTTATTATAAAATTTCTAATAACTCTTTTACGTTTCACTTGATCTTTAAACCAAATCCAAAAATTCCTAAACTTTATTTTTTCCATTTTTTTCTAATTTAATACAATTTTCTCTTGTACATTTATTATCTTTGTAATTAAAATATTTACACATATAAAATGCACAATTACAACTTTCTTCCCAATCAAGATTTTCCATGTTCTAATCCTAATTTATAAAATTCTTCAGCAAATTCACGATAATCATATGAATCTAACCATGAGTCAGCATCTATTTGATAAGACCAACACATGTTTCTAAATTTCTTTTCAAATTCTTCATTCATAATTTACTAATTAAATATGATGCATTATATTCCAAGTTCCATTTGTGTTGGTTGCTTTGGTTCATCGTATTCTGGAAGTTCTCCTCTGTCTCGTAAATAAGTAAGTCGAGAGCAGAACTCTTGTCGTGTGAGTACTGTTTCGGAACTTTTGTTTTTTCCAATAGAATGTTCCAAAGTCGATCCATTTGTAGCTTGCAAAGCTTTATAGAAGCCTCCATTTTTGTAAAGTCTATTGTAGGCTCTATTAAGGAGATTTTGGTATGCTTCTGAATCTCGTTTATATGTTCTTCCATTCCAATACAATTCTTGTTTTTGTTGCCAATTCTTTCCTCTTCCTTTTTTCTTTGCAGCTTTACCAACTAATGTACAAACATATCTTTGCATATCAATTGATTCAAACTTTAAACTTTGTAGGAATCCTTCCATTGAATTGCATTTTACACCATCTATCTCAAAAGGATGAGGAGCAAAATTTGATAATGATGCAGAAGGATAACCATTTCCACTTCCTATATCCATAATCTAAAATACTGTTTCACAATGAAATGTTTGAGATATTAAGAATTTTTTAATTCCATCATCTAATTTATCCCAACGTCCATCTTCTTGTAAATCTTTTATATATTTTTTAACATTATAGAATTCACCTGTAAATCCATGTTTTTTATTTATACAATATATCTCATATTTATAATGATAATTCCATCCATAAAAATCATTATGATGATATTGAATTTCTCCACCTTTATAATATTTTTCTAAATATTCTTTTGCTTCTTCATATGTATCAAAAAAACCATCACTTATAGAAGGTGTTCTCCAAAATCCATCACAATCCCATTTCTCATTATAATATATTGCAAAGAAATCATTATCTGATGGATATTGCTGATATTTAGGCCAATTAATTATTCCCATATTATAATCCCATCTGTTTCTGATACTCTCTATCTCTTCTATCAATCTCAGATAATGGAGAAACACCAGCATCTAATAATTCTATCTTTTCAAATCCATTTTCTTTTGTAATTAATGAATCCTTTTCAGGTACACAACCCTCATATCGTTCTCCATAATATCCTCCCATCTTTTTTGTTACAGGATCTAAATCTCCCCAATCTGCAGGATGTGTATTACCAATTGGCTCTATAAAATATTTCTTTCCTGTTATCTTAGACTTTACGATAAAACGACCAGTCTTGTCACTTTCTTTTAAAAATCTTTCTTCTATATTCATACTAATTCAAAACTATTTATATTATCATTTAAATATATTAAATTTATATCTTTTCTATTTTCAAAATATTTATTAACAAAATTTCTAATATTTTGTTTTTCCTCATTATTCCATGTTTTTGCAGTACGTATACTTGGCTCTAATTTATAAAGATATGTAATAAAATAAATCCATTTTTCTTTATTAGTTATAGCTATCCAATAATAATCATATTTATCTTCACAAAAACCTATTATACAATAATCTTCTCCAAAATATTCTACCCATTGTGGTTCAACAAAAAACAACCTCATAAATACATTATAAACAATTGTTTCATCAACCTTCGATTGTGCTTTATTTTGAATTAATTTATTAAACCATTTAAATGTTTTACTTTTCTTTATTTCCTTCATAATCTTCTATTATATTAAATTTAAGTGTTTCATCAGGTATATAATTTAAATCAATCATACCATATTTAGAACTAACCATTACACGTGATGGATCAAAATTACAAATAGTAGGAATATTTGTCATATTCATTTCAAAAGGCATAAATATGGGTTTAAGATCAAATTCTGATTTATAACATGATTTAATTTGTCTTGTTATGATTATATATAACCTTTTATTACATGATAATATTGTTTCTTTATCATCATAATGTATTTCATAACAAATTTCTGAAAGTTTTTTCTTATCTATCCTATCTCTACTAATAAAGGTTTTCCATTCTTTCTTTTCTTCATCATAAAAAACAAACATATCTTTATTATAATCTAATGAAAATAATTCTAATAATACCTTCATTACATTACAATATTGTCCTTTAGATATTAAATTAAAACTCTTATCAAATTTCAAATATTCATGACAAGGCATCTCCTTTTCCTTTTCTTCTTTTTTCTTAAATTCATTGGTAATTTTTTCCATTACCTCATTAAGAGTAGTCTTATCAATATGTTGATATTCCATGAATTAATTCATATTTTTATTAAAATAGAAATATAGTTAATATAAATTAAAAAAGAGATAACCGAAGTTACCTCTTAATTATAATATTAATGATGATTTTTTAGATTCTTCTTCAACTTTAGATAATTTCTCAATATCATCTCTATATGACTTAAGTATAGTTCCACATTTATCACAAATATAAACTTGTGTAGGATATTCTATATCATCAGCTCCTGTACCAGTAATAATACCAGGAATTTTATTTAATATCACTCCTGATCTAAAAACATTATGACCACAATTATCACATGTTATTTGTGGATATTTATAAGGATTTATATTCATTTGTTCCATATCATTCAACTTGCTTTAATGATTTTTCTAATAAATCAATTTCTTCTTGTTTTTTCTTAATATTTTCCTTTAATTCTGAAATTTCATTGTTACATTTATCTATTAAATATTCCTTTGCATATTCATAATCAGAAAAAACTTCTATCCATGGGCCATGATCACTATATCCAGCAGACATAGGCATATGTTTATAATCATTATAATGATCTGTATAATATCTTGAATATGTTAATCCATTGAAATTTATAGAAATCCAATTTTCATAATCTGTAACAGTATATGAGTCATACCTATCACCAATTTCTCTTTGTCTAGCAACATTTATATTATTTTCAATGATTAAACACTTTTGTAATTTGTATTCTGTAGGTGCATAAATATATTGAGAAGGAATATCTTTATCCCAATTAATATTATAAACTACCCATACATAATCTCCATCTTTCAAATCAGTATATTTCAACATATGTTATAAATATTATAAATTATAAATTTTATCTTTGTTATTAGAATTAAATAGTATCTCATAGGCATCTATCCAACGTAGTCCATACTCATTAAATAATTGGATCTCTAATTCATTATAAAATGTAGTACCATTTAATTTTTCAAAAAACCTACCAATAATACCTAAATTTGTTTTATGAGTCTCAACTCTTGCTCTATATTCATACATATAGACTTTTGCTTTCAAAATATTATCCTGTGTTATTTCCATTATTCAAAATCCTTATAAATAACTGTATAATACATTCTATCTTGTGATATCCCTAATATCACATTTTCTGGACGAAATCCTTTATAGTCAATTTCATTATTTAAAAATTCTTCCAATTGTTGTTCACCATCACATATTTTTATCTTGATTTTCATATCTCTTAATATATATTTTCTTTAATTAATTCATCTGGGATATATGGAGAATAACTTCCATTCCATTTATCAACTGGTACCCTAATTTTTCTATAACCAAATGTACTATAATAATACCCATCATCTTTTAATTCAATATTATTTGTCCATGACCAAAACCATTCAACTTCTTCACCATTAGTCAATATAGATTTATGATAATGCTCTTTATCAAAACAATGTACAAGATCATTCCAAACAAATAAATCTTCTAAATCTGTAAGATAATAATATTTAAGATCAGGCATATCTTTTGTTAATTTAGAAAATTCTGTCGATATACCTTCATCACGAGTCAACTTACCATCTTTCCATTCATTAAAATAATTCCATGCATAATCTTCTGACATTGAATCATTCTTCCACCACTTCTTCATTAATTCATGAACTTTTGGTCTAAGATATTCTTCCCAAGTCACTGTTTCAATCTTATAACCTTGATCATTATCAGCTAATATAACATGAATATCTTTATATTTTATAAAATCTTCTTTAGACTTGATATTATAATCTAACATGAATTGACAAACAATATCTACTGCTGGTGTATAAATACGATTAAGAGAAGTTAATGGAAAATGAAATGAAGGCTTCATGAAACTCAAAGACATCTCTATTTCTCTATTAATATCAAAAGCATTAAATAATGCACGTTCATCAGACATTCTACCTTTGCAATTATGCCAAATATCAGCAGCCCTCATATGAGAAATAATAGTATGACGTCCTATACAATAACGATAAGACATCCATACACTATCTTCTTCATAATCGGTTAATTTAGTATTTTTCCTAATGAAATCTCTAATAACGCTTTCAACAACATTTCTATTTGCTTCAGAAACTTCATTAAAAGGTTTACCACCAACCTTTACTTCATTAGTCTTTGTATCAATTGTTATTTTCATATTTAATCAATTTTACCGTAAAACTCTTCAAAAAATTCTTTAAGACTACTACATCTTGTACCCAACATTGGAATTACTTCTCCATTCTCACCAAATCTTACAATATGCCAACCAAGAAATTCATTATCATATTCTTCATTAATTATTGGCATAACTTTACGATCATCTTTAATACCAATTGCCTCTGTCAATTGATCTGAAACTAATTTTAAATCAATTTTTTCCATATATTTCATTAATGATATTTATTTCATTTTTCTTTTATCTTTTGCTTTTAACTATTTAAATATATGTTTAAAGATAATATACTAATTAAAAAAAATACATATAATGCACCATAAAAAAATTGTATTTTAAATTCTGTAAACATACTCAATTATAGTCTTCAGAAACATAAAAACTTTGATGACAATTAGGACAATGAACCCAATATTCAGGATGTCCATCATCAAATACAGAATCTAAATCATCTTCTTCAACTTCTACTATTTCTCCACAAGCAGGACACCAACATGTCATATCCTCCTTATTTAAACCAGCTGTCATACTCATAATTTCTTATAAAATAAACTTATTAAAAACACTATTAACTTTAAGAAATATAAAACAGATATAATAATACATGCAACAACACTTGGCACCCATAATGGAGATAATAACCATAATGGAGACCAATCAATTATTCCAAGAGATCTCATCAATATGAAAATCAATGTTATACCTACATAATACCAACTAAATAATGGTATCGTGAAGTTTCTATTTTCCATTTAACTGTTCTTTTAATTGTTTGTTTTCTTTCTTTAATTGATTATTCTCATTAGTAAGTAATTGAATCTTATTAGTCATTGTACTAATTGTATTCTTCATCTCATTAATCATATCTGTTAATTCTTGCTTTGTACCTGTTGCGAGATTTTGATAGTTCTCTTGACCTTTTTTATTCTCATCCCAACGAATAGCAAATAATTTAAGAGAATCGGCTTGGGCTTTAATAATTGAATCTTTTTGAACTATCTCAATTTGTTGTTTATTGATTTTTGTATCTCTGTTACAAGATACTGTACATTTATTCATTCCAAATAATACTAAAAGTACTATTAAAATTATTTTCCAATTTTTCTTTACAAATTCCATTTTATATAAAATTCTAAATTATATATTTAATATAGTTTTATTTTTTCTAAAATATAATAATTCATACGAGTGCCTGTCGTATGATTTTTACTGTATATACTTATAGTTTATTACAACCTTATAATTAATTCATTAGAGATAAATTCTATCATGTTTGAACATGTATATTAATCATAAATATGATTATATCTATAATAGTCATCTAATTGCATATATGCTTTATATAAATTCATATATATTTGTTTTTCGTCTTTCATTGTACAATTACAATATTTTGAATACCAATATTGCATTCTATCATTAACTTCTTGTTTTGTTAAAGGCTTTTCATTTACTGGTTTCATCTATAAACAAATATATTATTCTTATATAAAAAAATAATATTTAAAATTTTATTTTTATAAAAATAGTTATATCTTTATTTTATTCAATTTATGAAATCAATTAATCAATATATTTTTGAGAGTGAAATAATAAGATTAAATGAAGGATTATTATCGAAATTGACTTCATGGTTTAAAAACTTATTTAAAAGCCAGGAATCGTTATCAGATAAGACTATTAAAATTGATGTAAAACAACTTAAAAGTCCCGATAAACCTACAAAACTTAAAGACATTGAAGCAAATAAAGAAGAATTAAAATTAATAAATGATCCTAAAGTTGGATTTCCTTTGACATCAACATTAATAAAACAAAAAAACAAATATTTAGTTAAAGAATTACCAAATGGTGAAAATGAAGAATATGAACCATTGATAGACAGGTATTTTTATGTTGATGGAAATAATAAATATGATGTTGGCATGATTATGTATGATGATAAATTAAAAAATGATAATAATTATGTCAATATGTTAAATATAGAAGTTATTGATTCTGTAGAGAACAAACAAGAAATATTAAGCTTTATTCATGATATTTTTGAAGATAAATTGAAGAAAAACAAATTTAAAGGTGCACAATATATTTCTAAACTTCCACAAATCAAAGGGACATTACAAAAACTCGGATATAAATCTGAGAACAATAATACAGATATATTATTTAAGAATTTCAAATAAATTTAATTTAATAAAATGATAACATTACAAGAATACCTTTTAGAGAATTTAGATGAAGGTAAGATATGGGATTCTATCAAAGATTGGTTCAAGAGTCTTTTTGAGCCATCTGACAAAGAATTTGATAGATACAGTAAAGATGAAAACGGTATTGAAGGTGAAAATCTTATAAAATATAAAAAATACTTAGAAGATAATTTTTCTGCAGAAAATATAAAAATACAAAAATTTACAAATCTTAAAGATCTTAAAAAGGCAATTTATCCAAATGGAACAGAACCTAACAGAGAAGAAAATTTCGGATTTTATGAGTTTACTGATGAATTAGACAAAGAATCAGATTATTTTGGATTAGTTTATGAAAATAGTAATGTTAAAGATACAACATGTTTAGTCAATTCAAAAAACAATGGTGATGATATTGAAATTATTAAATTACAAGTTATTCAAGAATTTTTAAAATATTTACCTATTAAGGATGTTATTAAATTATTAAAAGAATCAAATGAATTTACTAGTGGAGCTAAACGTTTAGTTGTAAAGGAAAAGAAAAACAAAGATCTTTATAATCAAGTAATTAATGATAGCAAATTTGAAAAATTATATGAAAATGAAGAAAATATAGCTGCACTTAAATTAAATGAAGAATCTAAATAATTTTATTACAGAGAAGTTAAAAGTCAATTCAAAAACAAAGATTAATAAGAATGATAATATAGAAAGTAAAGAAATAATAGATCAAATGATTTATTATTTCAATATTGATCCGTTAAAAACAAAAGATGAAAGAGAAGGAAGAAATTATGAGAATGCAGTATTAAAAATAACTGAATGGGTAGAATTCTATAAAATAAAAGATATCAAGTTTGCGGCTGATTTAGAAACAATTAATGATTTTATAAAATATGTAAATGATAAGAAACATCAAAATGACATTAAAAAAGAATATGATACAAGTTATAGCTTAAATGAAAAATGTCAAGAACTATTAGAAGGTTCTGTTACTCTTTTTCAACATATAAATACACATTTCGAAGTAATGTATAATACTGATAAGATGATTTGTATCTCTTATAAATATGGAACTATATATGGATTAAATATAGATAAATTTTAATATGAAAAATTTGATAGATATTATAAAAGAATCTTTTGAAGAGAATACATTTTGGAAAATTGATAGGTATTTTGACAAGAATGAAGACGAAAGAAAGATTTTCATAGATATAGTTGATCATTTTAGAGATAATCCAGGTTTTACAACAAAATCTGTTGAAGAATATATTAAAGATAAAGAATTTAAGAACCTTAAGAAGTTTATAGATTTTTTAGATGATATTATAAAACAAGATACTACAGATAGAGATTATAATCATATTTTATATATGTTAATTAAAAGAATCATTTCAGATAAAGTTGAAGGAGAAAAATATACAAATAAAGGAGAAGCTTATTAAGCTTCTCCTCTTAAAGTCTTTAATTCAATTAACCAATCTCTTAATTGTCGGTGTTCTAACCCACATTGAGTATTATTAATTTTTTCATTACAATGTTTAATAGCTTCATCTAATGTCATAATACAATTTAAATATATGTATTAGTCTTCCCAATCGTATTCCCAATCTCCCATAATTGTAAATTAAATATTTTTTTAAAACATATCGTCATAAACCCAATCAGGTATATGTACCAATCTACCTTTAGAATCATATATTGGTGGATCTTCTTTCTGACGTCTTAAACGTTCTTCAATGTCATAATCTCTCATGATTAAAATTAAATATATTTATATTATTCAAATGATTTAAATAGTCATACCATCTTTTTGTTCTTTCATATTCAATGTCTGATGTAATACAAATTAAGTCAATATCTTTCATAATATATTATATTCTATATGTCTGGCTTCAAGATCTTGTAAATATTGCTCTCTACATTCTACATCTCTTGAGTTTTCAATATCCCATTGTGGCCATTTTCTTTCTCTTTCATGTTTATTACGCCAACGTTCCCAAAAATAAAGTTTACTCATAATTAAATTTAGTATATTTATAAGACACAAAAAATCGGACATATATCTTTACCGAAGTAAAAATATATGCCCGACTGTCGCAGTGACTGATTACTCAGTATGCCGGCTTCAATAAGATTTTTAATTTAAATATTTACTTAAGCTTAACAACTGCTACTCGTCCAGTTGTAGTACCAAATAGGACTCCGTGACCAGTTGCACGCTCAACCTTAGCGCCACGATTCTCAAGATATTCCTTTACTGCATCAGCTCTACGTTGTGAAAGCTTAAGGTTATAATTAGTATTACCCTCACTTGATGCATAAGCGTCAACTACATAAATACCATTTTCACCAAGCTTATCAAGTGTTTCCTTTGCACGATTATCAAGCTCTGCACTATCATATGCAAAATATACTGTTTCATTTACACCAAATCCAGTTGCATATCCCTCCGTATTTGTTACTGGAGCATTATAATTGTTAACTACACGGTCAACATACTTAATAACTTCAACCTCCTTAGGTTTCTTTACTAGTTCATCATTCAACCTATCAATTTCATCAATCATTGCTCCAACATCATAGGTCTTAAATGAATGAGTACCATTTGATGTCTTAAAATGATATGTATAACCAACCATTATACCAAACTGTGCATAATTTTTATTGAAATTGATGTCATTTGCCTCATTAAGACCCCAATAAATAGCAGGAGTTACTGTAATAGTATGAGCCTTTTTATTACCAAGATTAAATGCAAAATCAATACCTGTCTTAGCAGTCATTACATTCTCATTTCCTGCAGGTACAAATCCACCTACTGGGAACTTTGAAGTATACTCACCAAAATAATGTAGCCAACCCAAACCAGTATTTGTCTTTACCTCAAAGAAACGAGGAGTACCTTTATAACCAAATAAAAGATTTGACCAATTGATTACACCATTTAATCCTATATTTGTAGCCTTAACAAAAGTATTACTGAACCATTCTTATGAACATTAAATGATCCATCTGTAGGAATTGAACCATTAAATCCATAACGATATGCATTAGTATTGAATACTGCAAATCCCTCTGCCTCAAGAGCAAATACAGGAGTCAATTCCTTACCAAGCTTGATACCCGCAACTGTATTAAGTGGGAATGTTGAATTAAAATTAAATGGAGTTGTTACTCCAACCTCAACACCTGCATAAGTGTTATCAAACAACTTTGAATTCTCAGTAGCGGTCTGAGCATTTACGCTAAACATTGTTGTAAACATTACAACAAGTGTAAAAATAAACTTTCTCATCATAACTTAATTTTTAAATATTATTACTAACCTTTTTAATTAATTTAACTTAACCATTATTAATATAGATATTTTATTAAAAATTATTCAATTTTATTTTATTTATGTTTAATAATTGTTTCATCATTATCATTAATTGTAATCTTACCGTTAAGACATG
>Ga0247608_10003037_pt1 | contig 20045 bp, 18 predicted proteins | sample 176DNAGHGlowgp2_FD_193490 | JGI IMG/M metagenome (GOLD analysis project Ga0247608, IMG submission 193490) | Sheep rumen microbial communities from Palmerston North, Manawatu-Wanganui, New Zealand - 1766 DNA GHGlow gp2 | ecosystem: Host-associated > Mammals > Digestive system > Stomach > Rumen ...
AACATCTATATTATAGAATAAAAAAATAAAAAAAGGAAGAAAAACTCTTCCTAATCTATATAAAAACACATACTGTGTTTATATATATTATGGTTATTATTTGAAAAATGTTACTGTTTTTTTCCACATTTCTTACAAAAAGTAGAATCACTATCTATAACATTACCGCAATGTTTACAATACATACTTTCTTCGCCATTTAGTCCTTCTCTTATTCCACTAGCAAATGAAGAAGTAGTTACTTTGATACTATCTTTTGTTGCATCAGCCATATCATCAGATATACTTTTAATATCTTCTTTTGACTCATCCATCATATATCTAGCAGCTTTAATTTGTTTACTCATCATCTTTCCACGTGCTTTGGAACTAAATATCATAACAAACGTAAAGATAAAAACAAATCCAATAAATATTGGTACAATTATAAATAATATATTTCCCATATTAATTCTCCTTTTCTTATATATAGAATAACACATTTTGTATTAAAAGTAATATTCTTTTACTGCAATTGACATTTTTAACTATCAAGTCAACAAATAAATTAATAGTTTCTCCCATATGATCATAATCTTCATGTGGTGATTGTCAAAAAGTAAGTCGAATTATTATCTTTAGTTTTAAACAAAAAAATAGTGCTTTCGCACTACTTCATATAATTTTTTAATATATATGCATAACCTCTCGGTACTAAATCATTATCAATCAATTCTAATATTTCTTCTTTACTATACCATTTTACTTGAGTTGCTTCATCTGGTTGTAAAAATAATGAATTAATATCAACTACTGTTTCTGAGTAAAAAACATTAAATATATAACTATTATATGGAAATTTTATTGTATCAAGTTTTTTATAATCTAAATTGCTTAACCCTAATTCTTCATTCAACTCTCTTTTCAATGCTTCTTCTGGAGTTTCTCCACTAAGTACATGTCCACCAGGAATTGCCCATTTATAATTATTTCTTTCGGTAGTTTGCTCAAGTAAATATTTGTCTTCATTTTTAATTATTATATAAGATTGCATAATATTTGCACCATTTGGAATATCATCTACTCTTCTTATTATAGTCTTATTAAGTTTATTAAAATTATCATCATATAAATCCAATATTTCTTGTTTCATAAAACCACATCCTATATTTATTTTATCATAAATTTTATCTATCCTTTAATATTTTATTATTTTTTTCTAATTCTTTTAAACTCTTTTCTGGTGTAGGTAAATCTTCTGGCATTGTACCACCTAATCTTTTAATACTATTTCTTACTTCTTTACCAACTTCGTAATGAACAGAATTTGCAGTATATTCATTATCCACATTATCTCTTTTTAATTTAGCATCTGTTTGAGCAATTCTAAATATATTATCAGCAAGTTCTTCACTACCCATATTATCTAATATATCTTCTCTATATCTTAATTTCTTTCTTTTAAAAATGTCATCTGCCGTTTCACCATTATAAAGTCCTTTATATCCAGCATTATGAAATCTTGCTAAATCTTTTACTCCACTATTAACTGCTGTTTGATTTAAATTATAATTACCTTTTCTTGCTTGATTTCTTCTATATAATCTTTTCTCATCTTCGGTAAGTTCATTATACTCTTTTTCAGAAAGTTCTTGTTTTCTTGTTTGTATAGCAAAATAAGTTTGAGCTAGCGCTATTGTCTTTTTTCTAGGATCACCATTTTGTGCAATTAAATAACATGCATATCTTGAAAGTTTATAATCAATTATTTCTTTAGATGCATTATTAGGCATTTCTAACGTTTTCCTGACGTCAGGAAAATGTTCTTTATAATTAATACTACTGTTTTGACAAGCATCAATTGCCTTTTCTATTACTTTGTTAAAATTTTCCCATTTACTATATCCCAATACTGAAATTAATTCTCTTGCATACCAATATTCATTTCCGTTCTCATCTATATGTTTTATATCTTCAAATAATTTTGTTGTATATTCTTTTATTTCATTCATTTTATCATCTTCCTTTCTATGGTTCACATGTTTCTATCTTTAATTTATTATTCTTAATCTTAAACATAATGCTACCATTTTGATCTGTTCTATATATTTTTGAATTTTCTAGATTTTCTAATACCTCTTTATTTGGATGTCCATAACGATTATTCTTACCTACACTAATAATGGAATATTTTGGATTTATTTCATCTATAAATTCTTTACTACTGCTTGTTTTACTACCATGATGTCCTACTTTTAATACATCTATATCTAGTAGATTATACTTATTTAATATTTCTTTTTCAGTAGTTACACTTGCATCACCCATAAACATGAATTTATAACCATTTAGTTCAGTATAAATTACATTACTGTTATCATTTTCATTATCATATTCTTTTGTCTGAAGGAAATATAATTTATTCTTATCTATATTTAACTCTTTAATACATGAAAAATACTTGATTCTCTTTTTATCTAAAACTTTTATTAAGTCTTTTTCTAAATCATTATATGGTCCACAATTAAAGATTACTTTCTCTACTTTGAAGTTATTAACTAAATTGATAGCTTCTCCCATATGGTCGAAGTCTCCATGAGTTAATATTAGATAAGTTATATTTCTAATACCTAATGATTTAAATAATGGTATTAGAGAATCATTAGTTAAATTCTTTGAATAAATTCCACCAGTATCTATTAATATATTTTTATTATTTTTGTGTATTAATAAACTATCTCCTTGACCCACATCTATTGAAATAAGATAAGTGTTTTTAAATATATAATCTTTATTGTATTGAATAAATAATAGTAAAAGTATTAGAATAAAGTATTTCTTTTTATCAAAATATAAAAATAATGATAATAAAAGATAATAAACAATTATAAAATAAATATTTACTTTGCCAAACGTAATTATAAATAAATTAATATTACTAAGAGAATTAGATAAATATTCTAAAATATTAGTTAAGAAAAAGAATATATTATCCAAGAAAGGAAATATAAAAGTAAGTATAGACATTGGAAACACAATAAAAGAAACAAAAGGTACAAAGAATATATTTAAAAGTATACTAAGAAAATTAACTTCATAAGAATTATATAATGTTATTGGTAAACTAATAAAAAAACATAAGAAAGAAATATATAATAGTGATTTAAAATAACTTTCTTTTTTTAATTTATCTTTAAAAAGTATTAAATAAAAACTAATAGTAAAAGAATAAATAAAACCAATATCATATATATAATATGGATTTATTAATAAAAGAATTATAAATGTTAAAATAAATAATTTTATAATTTTTATTTCAAATCTAAATACTTTATTAAGAGTAATTAAACTAAATAATAATACACTTCTACTACATGATGGCATAAAGTTAGTTAATGCCATATAAAAAAATAAAAATAAAGAAGTTATTATTAATGATTTATTTTCATCCAATTTAGTTTTTTTTAGTAAAGAAATTAATAATACAGATAATAAAGATATGTGCATTCCTGATATAGCTAATAAATGTGATATACCATTTGATCTATAACTAGTATTATCTATATAATCTTTATTACCTATAATAAAAGTATTTAAATATGCTTTACTTTTATAATTAGAAATATGTTTAGTAATACTGTTTCTAATTCTATAAAAATAATTATTATTATGACCAATTATTTTTATCTTAGATATATACATAGTCATATATATTTTTCTATTTCTTAAATACTTTTTATAATTAAATAAATTAGGAATAGTATTATTTTTGGGATATGTAAACTCTCCTTCCAAATATACTTTATCTCCTAGCTTAATATCAATATTCTTATCATAATAAGCAACTATTTTTTCTTTACCTTTTACCTCTAAAGTAATACCATTTTCTTTTACTTTATAATTAGTAACAGTACCAATATAACTATTAGAATTAATATCTATCTTAGACTCATAATTTTTATTTAAATTAATCAACAGGTATAGACATAATATAAGTATTAAAACTAGATATAAATAATTAGACTGTAATACTATTTTTAATCTTTTCAAACATCTTATCTCCAATACCTGTTACATTCTTAATATCATCAATATTCTTAAATAATCCATTTTCTTCTCTATACTTGATGATAGCAATAGCTTTAGATTCACCAACACCAGGTAAAGTCATTAGTTCTTCTTTAGTAGCAGTATTAATAGATATAAGATTATTGCTATCATTAGAACCATTACTTTCACTAATAATTACTCTTGTTTCTACTCTATCTTCCTTTTTAATACATGCATCATTTCCTACTACGCTTTTTTCAACACATTTATTATCAATAATATTTTCTTTTTCTTTTGTTTCAATAAAGTTATTTACTTCTTCATTTGAATATATTACTAATACCATCTGATCAAATATTTTTTTACCTAAATTAATAACACTAGTATTAGCATTTTCTTTTAATCCACCAGCAATCTCAATAACATCATATATTCTCTTATTGCAATCAACTTCATATAAACCAATATTATTAACATAGCCTTTTACATCAACCATACATTTATCTTTTACTTCGTTATCTTCTTTTTTATTAATTTTTTCCTCTCTGGCAACAACAGCATCTTCATTTTTATTATTAAATATGAAAAAGATAAATATAAATATTATTAATATTAAACTAATTATTAAATATTTTTTATATTCACATAATTTATATAACATATAATCCTCCTTTAATAAATATAGGGGCATCCGAGCAATTATACTCCCCCTGAGCCATGCACTTTTTTAATGCCCCTAATATTAATATCTAAGTTTTTTAAAGAAATGACATATATTTTTAAAAAAAATAAAAAAAAGTGCAAAAGCACTTTTAAGATTTTTTTCTTTCTTTATATAATTTTGTTTCAATATTTACTCTTTGAACAGCTGTTAATGCTAAAACTAAACACATACAGAAACTACCACCATAACTCATAAATGGTAAAGGTACACCTGTTGTTGGGATAATTCCAAACATACCACCCAGGTTAACGAATATATGAAGTACTATGTAACAAGCTACTCCCATACATATTAAGAATCCACGAGTAGTATGACTTTCTTTAGCTATTTTTATTATTCTTCCAATAAGTAAGAAATATAAAATAAATATAGCTACTCCACCAACAAGTCCTAACTCTTCCATAATAATTGCGAATATAAAGTCAGTATGTGCTTCTGGTAAATATAAATACTTTTGTGTACTATTACCCAAACCAACACCAGTTAAACCACCATTATTAATAGCTATATAACCATTACATACCTGATTACCTGTTGTATAGTATTTCTCACTACTACAAGGATTATGAAAATTAAGAAGTCTTTCCTGTTGCCCTGGTGTCAAAATATTCTTACCTGTCGTTAATAAAGTTAATAATCCTATAGCCACAGCACCTACACCAATCATAATCAGCTTATTCTTTAATTCTTTATTAATGGGTGCTAGTAAAAATATCGATGCTACTATTAAAGTATAAATTACTGTTGTATCAAGATCTGGTTCTATCATTATCAATATTGCCATAGCTCCAGCTATAACTAGTGGATATAAAACTTTTGGATAATTATTTAATTTCTTTTCATTTATATCGTAATAACATGCCATCCATAACAGTACCACTATTTTCGCAAACTCTGCAGGTTGTAAATTCATGAAACCAAATGATATCCAACGAATAGATCTATTCTTAACAGTTCCATATAATAATACAAAAGCAAGTAATGCACCTACTACATATACTGCTAAAGTCATAATTATATTATAACTTTTAGTTTTAAACTTAATTATGAATATACTAGCTACTAAACTAACTATCAAAAATATACATTGTTTAATAAAATATCTATATGGAGATGCTGAATATTTCATATATGCAGTTACATTAGATGCTGAAAAAATCATTATAAGTCCAATAATAAATAGAATACTAGAAATAAGTAATAATGGTTTATCTAAATTTTTAATTATTTTTTTCATACTTACCTCCTTATATCCTAATAATTCAATATAATCATATCATAAATAAAAATCAATTTAAACAAGAAAGATACTACTATACATTAATTAGACAAATATAATAACCTAATTAGACATTTAGACATATCCTATATTAGATAAGTAAAGGAGGTATATATATGTATAATTACGGTTCTAATTGTGGTTGTGGAAACTATGGTATGCCAGTATACCCTTATTATGGAAACAATTCTAACTATGCCATAATACTAGTATTATTTATTTTATTAGTAATAGTTATTGGTTCTAGAAATAATCATTAAAAAAATCCTCTGAAATAGAGGATTTTTATTTTAAATCTTTTAATTTAAATAGATATGCATGCATAGTAACTGAATTTTCAAAATAATGATCATCATCATAAACAAGTTCATAATTCTTTAAAATATATTTCTTATTTTCTTTAATATAATTTATATCATCCTGTGAATAATAAAGAATAAATTTTATTTCTTTATTAATTACATATTTTTTCATACTATCAACATTATCTGGATAATCATTATAATCTATATTCTGAACTTCAAAAAATCTTGTATTTGGAACTATACCAGTAGTTGTATATAAACCACCATCTAAGAATCCCATATTAAGAAGTGTTGGATTTTTATATTTACTAATATACTTAGCATATTTAAATTGAAAAAAGTCTTTTTTACTACTACCTATCATATCTCTATAATTAGCATTTTTATAACTTAATCCAATAAATAGTATTGGTATTAATATATATAATATAATCATATATTTTTTATCTAATATTTTATCAATATATTTTGATAATAATATACATATACCAAGTAAAGAAACAATAATAAAAGTATATAATGGTAATATATAATATGTCATAAATTTTAATCCCCAGAATAATACTACTGAAGTTATTAAAAATAAACCTATTATACTTATTTTAAAATAATTATTATCTTTTTTATTTTCACTATTTTTAATAAAAATAGTAGATATTGGGAATGAACACATTATTATAGTTAAAATCATACCATTTTTAAGTAAAGAACCAAACGCACCAGATGGTATATTAATAATATTATATATAATACTAGCATCTTGTCCATCATTATATACAGTCATATTAAATGTAAAATAACATTCAATATATTCATCTATAGCTCCATTTAATCCTAAATATATAAAACATACAAGTACTGGTATAAACATTCCTAATAAGAAATAACCACAAAACTTAAAGGATTCTTTTATTTCTTTTTTTATTAAATAATTAACAAATATGAAGAACCCAAACGCAATCCATAATCCTAATGATGTATATTTCATCATAAATATTAATCCAGCAAGTATACCATTAATAATTACTTCTTTATTATTTAATTCTTTAACTTTAAAATGTTTAAAAAAATAATAGAATGTTACAGCAAAAAATGGTAAACAAAATTCTTCACATGAACCACCATGTACAAAAGATACACTTGTAGTAATTAAATAAGCAAGTATTGGTAACAAAATAATACTATATTTTTCTTTTAAATATAAATTAAATATCTTATGAGCATAATATAAGAAAACACTAAAACTTATTACTTCTAATATAAATACTCCATAAAATGTTTTATATGAAAATAAAGATCCTATACCATAAATAAAATATAAAACTATTCCTTTTTGTTCAAAAAGTTCTTTATATGGAACTACACCTTTCATCATACTCTTACCTACTGTAAAGAAAGCATTAGCATCTACCCAATCATTAAAAGCATACAAAAAAGAACATTTACTAGTAAACATTAAAATAATAAATGCTAATAATAAACAATAAAAATAATATCTCTTTTCTATTAGTTTTTCAATCATAGTATACTCCTTAAGTTAATTCTACTATTATTTTTAAAACATGTAAATCATTTGCCCTTTTTATTTTTAATTTTAATATTATTTAAATCTTTTAATCCATACAACATCATTGATATAAATAATGGTAGATTAACATACAAGTATCTAGCTCTTCCTTCAAAAAGCAATTGAAATACCACTATAAATACTAATGTAAGTATAATTATTAATTCATTATAATCAATTTTCTTTTTCTTAAATAAATAATAAAACGAAAAGATGGAATGTACAGTTATTAAGAATAGTATAAATATCCACAACATATGTTGTAGTGTTGATGATTGTTTATAAAAACTTCCACTATTGTAATAAATATTTCTTAAACCACTTGAGAAAATAGTAGGATTCTTAGGCACCTTATAATAAAATAATCCCATTGTTCCCCAAGCAAATGTACCATCATTAAAATTAACTAATATTTTTTTAGAAAGAAAACTAAAATAACCATCTACACCATAATCCTTTACTCTATCAATATAATTATTAAAATTATTCTTAGTTCTTTCTTTTCTATTTTTATATCTAATAGATCTCATAAAATCATTTTTATTATATAATCCACTACTTACTTTATTGGAACCTATATATAAATAATGAGTAAAATCTATCTTATACTCTTCTTTTAATTTAAAACCTTCTGCTTTATATAATTGATTTAAAGAAAAATGCAATCCAAATACTAAACCTAATGATATTAAAATTAAAGGTATTGATTCTTTAATTTTTTTAAAATCAAAATTTCTTATAAAAGTAATTAATATTATCGCAAAGAATATTAAACTACTTTGAGGTTTTATTAAATATGCAATATAACTAACAACAAATAATAGAGGCCATTTTATTTTTTTGTTGATATTAGATAAATATAAATAAAATATTAAAATTGGAAATAATAAAGCAATGGCATCTGAATAATATATAACATTCCAAGGTGATAATACTAATACTAATATTGATAATATATATCCATAAAAGGCATATTTTTTATTTAATAATTTACATCCAATCTTATATATTAAATAACTACTAATACTAGAAATTAAACAATTTATTATTACTATATTCATAATTGAATTATCAAATGGATTAATATATTTACTAATTCTAAATATTAACGCAAATATAGATGTTAATAATAAATTATTAGAATATATACTATAATACAATTGATCTATTCTTCCACCATAAACTATAGCTTTAGCTGTAGGTATAATAGTATTACCTGGATCCCAATCTGTTTCAAAGAATATATTATAAAAAATAAATATTTGTATTGGGATTAAAATAATAAATAATATTTTAACCGTTTTATCATAATTAATTTTCTTCTTTAAATCTAAATTTCTATGTAAAAGAAATATAAAAATTAAAAATAATATTATTATTCCAAAAATAGTTATATTATTAACAATAAATGTTCTCTTTAAAGGATAAGTACCATAAGAAAAACCTATTAGCATAATAAAAATCCAAATAAAAAAGAAACTAAAGAGAGATTTGGTTAATATATTTAATATTTTTTCTAACTTTAGTTTCATATCAATACACCTTATTTCTTTTTATTTTCTTCGTTTAAATTTCTACTAATAAAATATCTAGGTCTAGCTTTAGTTTCACTATATACTTTACCAACATATTCTCCTATTATTCCAAGTGCTAACATTTCAACACCTGCTAACATCCAAATTGAACATGCAAGGAATGTCCAACCTGGAACAGTATTTCCCATACAATATACAACGATACTATAAATAGTAATACCAATACTAGCTAAGAATATTAATATACCTAGAATTAATACATATCTAATTGGTCTAGTACTAAATGATGTGATACCATCCCAAGCAAAGTTTAACATTTTCTTAAGTGGATACTTTGATTCACCTGCAAATCTTTCTCCTCTTTCATAATATACTATATCAGATTTAAATCCAACAAGTGGAAACATACCTCTTAAGAATAAATTAACTTCTTTATAATTTTCAAAACATTCAAGTACTCTTTTACTAGTTAATCTATAATCTGCATGATTATATACTACATCTACTCCCATAAGTTTCATAAATTTATAGAAGGCTTGAGCAGTATGTTTTTTGAAGAATGTATCTTTTTTTCTACTTTTTCTAACACCATATACAATCTCACAACCATCTTCATATTTTTCTAACATTTGATCAATGGCATTTATGTCATCCTGTAAATCAGCATCCATACTTATAATAACATCAGCATATTCCTTAGCAGTCATAAGTCCTGCAAGTAAAGCATTTTGATGTCCTCTATTTCTAGATAAGCAAATACCTGTAACTAATTTATGTACTCTACTATACTCTTCAATAAGATCCCAAGTCTTATCTTTAGAGCCATCATTAACATACATAACTCTACTATCTTCACTTATTCTTTTGTCTTTAATAAGTTTCTCTAGTTTTTCAGCTAAACGTTTAGTTGTTTCTTTTAAAACTGGTTCCTCATTATAACATGGAACTACTACATATAATGTTTTACTCATATTATCACCACTCTAAAATTATTGTAGCACATATAAAGAAAAAAAGAAATCTTATTTAGATTTCTTTTTAGTAGTTGTTTTCTTTGTTGCTGGTTTCTTAGTAGTTGTCTTAGTTGTAGTTGTCTTCTTTGCTGGAGCTTTTTTAGCAGCTGGCTTTTTAGCAGGTGCTTTCTTTTCTTCAGTCTTAGTTTCTTTCTTAACAACTATTTCATCAGATTCAACTTCTTTATTTCTATTTTCATCAATTCCTAATTTATCGCTAACTTTCTTTTTAGCTTTTCTAAAATAAATTCCTACTGCTGCACCAATAGCTATAGCTATACCAGCAACAGCTTGAATTGTATAAGTCATAACTGATGGATCAATATATGCTATCATTACTTTTTACTCCTTTCGCTTATCTTGTCTTGAATACATTTAATGATATACTCTGCTCCCACTTCACCACTATGTCCTAAGTTATAAACATAGTCATTAGTTATTTCAGTAATCTTCTTTTCGTATTCCTTACTAGATTTTAACATACTTTCTACTTCTTTATCAATAGTATTAATCTTATTTAAGTCAAGTTCACGACCAATTTTATTTCTACACCATATATTTATAGGTTCAACTTTTGCTTCTTCATAGTTAGGATTCATAATCTTCATTGGTGAATTTATAAATAATACTGGTTTCTTTGTTGTGAATGCATATTCATAACATATACCCGACCAATCTGTAATCATAAGGTCTGCATCAAATACAGTATTGTTTGATGAGAAATCTGTTTGGATTTCAATAGTCTTTTCATTTTTATATTGGTCTTTTAAGATTTCAAATTTTTCTTTCATATGTCTAACATGTTGTGGATGTGGTCTAACTATAACTTTATAGTCATGTCCTTTTAATTTATTTAAAATATCATCTAAACATAAATCAATAATATTATCTTTTTGCCAAGATGGAGCTATTAATACTGTTTTTTCTTTACTAGTTTTATGATTCTTTTTATAATCATCTATCATTTCATCAAGTAAAGAATATCCCCAATCAAATAACTTTCTATTTGGAAGTTTATGAAGTTTATTAATTGCTTCCATTTCTTCTCTTTGATGTTTACCAGTTAAATAAACTGTATCATAAGCATCCATTGATTTATATCTCATAGTCATATTTAAACTATCCATAGCATGTGGAATATAAATATATTCAATATCTTTTCTTAAATAACTTCTCTTAATATGATAATTTTCTAAGTCTGGCATAGTCATAACTACTACATCAGCATCCATCTTCATCATCATAGTAATTAGTTTTCTTTCACCAATATAATATGCTTTAATCTGTGGATTTTCTTTTTCAAGTTCAAATATTTTATCATTATAATCACTAGTTATATAATGAATAGTTATATTAGTATTTTCAAGTAAGTATTCTATCATAGCTTTATAGTATTTATAGAATCCATTACTTTCAGAATAAAATACTAAATGCTTATTAACTACTTTAAAGAATTTTTTATAATCTTGTTTTTCTTTACGAACTTGTGCTGGAGTTCTTTTTACTTTAGAACCTTTTTCCATATCACGTAATTCTTTGCCAGTCTTTTCTAATTCTTCATAGTCAACATGTTTCTTTGGATCTATGAAAATATTTAGTAACCATTGTTGTAGTACTGCAAGTAAGTTAGATGCAGTCCAATATAACGCAACACCAGCTGCAACAAACATACCTAAGTATAAAGATAATCCAACTGATAGAATTAACATTCCATATTTATTAGCTGCTGATTGTTCTTTTTGAAGAACATTCATTGCATTTTGACCAATACAAAGTATTAATGCACTAAGTCCAGCTATTATTGGAATAATATAAGCTATACCTTTTTCATTAGCAGCCACATAAGTTAAATCAAGTCCAAGAAAATCAAAACTTAAATCTTTAATATCTTCAACTTTTTCTTCTCCTGCTACATTATAATAATCAGTTAAGTTTTCATCTTTTCTAATATCTTTAACTACTTCTACTTCATTTGCTTCTACATCTTTATTTCTATCTTTTAATACTTCCTCATACTTAACTACTGTATTACTATCATAATTTAGTATATAAGTAACTGGTTTATTAATTACTTTAACTAAACCAAGTAATAAGGCTATTTGTATTACTAATGGTATTATTGAAGCAAATGGACTATATTTATATTTCTTATATAGTTTACTTTCTTCTTCAGCAATAGTATCTTTATCACCAAAGTATTTTATTTTAATTTTATTAATGTCTGGTTGCATTTTTACCATCTTAATTGAGTTTTTTTGTACCCAGATACTTATTGGTAATAATACTATTTTACTAATAATAGTAAAAGCTATTATTGCTAAACCATAATTATTAAGAAAGTCATAACAGACTTTCATAACACTACCAAGTATATCTATAAACATATCTACACCTACTATCTATTAAATTCTTTTCCTGTTGCTTTTAAAGTTGTTTTATCCCAAGCTTTACCTGTTTGCATATATTCAACCATGTGATTTTCTTTAGTATATTTATACCATAATACTCTTCTTTCACGAGGATACTCTATACCTTCAAATAATTCATAACTCTTCTTACCATCAAGTAAGTCAACATATGCACTATCTAAATCAGTATAAGAAATTGGTTTAGTACTTCTTAACATATCATGATGTTCATCTACACCTTTGATGAATAGTATTGGATTAGTTCTACCCATAGCACCATTCTTATTTCCAATAACATATCCATGATCAGATAATACTATAATAGATGCATTATCATAAACATCATATTTCTTTAATCTATTTAAATAAGCATTAATTACTTTAAGTGTTGCTTGTAGTTTATCACTATATCCACATTTCTTATCATAACTTAAATCTTTACACATACCAAATGGTACATGCGCACCTTCTAGATGTATAAAATGAAAATATTTATTATCAATTTTTTCTATTTCTTCTTCAGTAAAAGTATCATAATTATCCCAGTCTGTCCAAGTAAAGTAATCTACATCAGTCTTAACTTTACTATTATTAAATTGCATTGTTTCAATCTTAGAATATTTCTTTAAACTAAATGGTAAATATTTAAATAATACATACTTAGTTTGATTCTTAATAAAATGATAATAATCAACACCTCTTTTAGCTTCTACTACATTAGATACTTGAGTTGCATTATCACTATCCCAAATTAAACTATCTTCATAAATATTTATATCATAACCACGTTCTTTTAATTCTTTAATTAATAATGAATTATCCATTGCTTTAGTAGAATATTTATGAAATCCATAAGTATTATCATTTACCATTCCACTAAGTATTTGTGGAACTGAATCTCTTGTATATCCATATACTGAAGATGTATCTTTAAAATATGTAAAATCTTTAAATGTATTTTTATATTCTTTCTTCTGTAGTTGTTTATCAAATTTAACAGAATCAACTGCATCTACTAAGAATATATAAAAGTTTTCATCAGTTGAAGCTACATTATAATTTTTAGATGTAGATAAAACTCCACTTTTTTTACGTATTAAATTATTACTTGTACAAGTAGTAATTAAACCACTAAGTAACATTATAAATATAGCTAAAGATATATATGTAGTAACATTAATAACATTTTTCATTTTAAATTTAATACAACATAAAACTGTAATTAATGTAACTACTCCATATACAGCTAATGATATTAATTCTTGATCATGGTATTTATTCCAATGTATCTTAGATCCATCTAATCCAGGTAATCCTGCTACTAAATAATTACCTTGTATGTAGAATCCAACGAAAGTAATAAATGCTATTATCATACATACATGATAGAATGTAAGTTTTTCTGAAAACTTCTTATTAATAAAGTATATAGCAGTAAATACTCCACTCATAAATAAGAACATAATTAAACATGCTACAATGATTGGTGGTAACATGATATATAAATCAAACCAGAAATCATATACATTAGTTCCATACATAGTAAGTGGTTCAAAAATGTATAACATAAAACTAAATACTAAACTTAATACATACGCTGGAATTAGCGGTTTTAACTTCTTCATAATACAACACTCCAAACTTCCTTTTTATCTCAAAATAAAAGATGCTGAGATAATCTATTGCTTTTCCACATATATTATATAACATTTTTAAAAATAAGACAATTGGAAAATAAAAGAAAAAAGTATTATCAAATAATACTTTAAATGTCTTTCTTATTATGTTCAAAATTCCATGCATCTCTCACCATATCATTTAGTGTTTTAGTAGCAACAAAGCCAAGTTCTTCTTTTGCTTTTGTTGGATCTGAATAACATGATGCAACATCACCTGGTCTTCTATCAACAATTTTATATGGAACTTTCACACCATTTTCTTCTTCAAATGCCTTAACCATATCCAATACACTATAACCTGTTCCTGTTCCTAAATTATAAATATATAAACCACTATTTTCTTTATTTAATTTATCAAGTGCTAATATATGCCCTTTAGCTAAATCAACAACATGTATATAATCTCTAACACCAGTTCCATCTGGTGTATCATAGTCATTACCAAATACACTTAAGCATTCCAATTCCCCATTAGCTACTTTTGATACATATGGCATTAAATTATTTGGGATACCTTTAGGAGTTTCCCCAATTAACCCTGATTCATGTGCACCTACTGGATTAAAATATCTCAAAATAGCTATATCCCATGCATTATCAGATGTATATAAATCTTTTAATATTTGTTCAATATAAAGCTTTGTTGTTCCATAAGGATTAGTAGTTCCCCCTACTTCACATTCTTCAGTTATTGGAATAACTTTTGGATTTCCATACACAGTAGCTGAAGATGAAAAAATAAACTTTTTAACATTATATTTTTTCATAGTTTCAAGTAATACTACTGCACCTGAAATATTATTTTCATAATATTCAAGTGGTTTAGATACAGATTCACCTACCGCTTTATATCCCGCAAAATTCATAACTGCATCTATTTCATTTTCTTCAAAAACTTTTTCAAGTTTTTCTCTATCTAGATAGTTTATTTCATAAAATTTAAAATCTTTCCCAGTTATTTTTTTAATTGCATCTAATGATCTTGAATCACTATTAGAAAAATTATCCAATACTACTATATCATAACCATTATTTAATAATTCAACACAAGTGTGAGACCCAATATATCCAGCTCCGCCTGTGACTAAAACCTTTTTCATATTATCACTTCTTTCTATTCGTAATATATCAAAATATTATCCGATAACTCATAATACTTTTTCATATATATAGTTATATAATCAAATCCATCCATATAAGGCTGATCACATGAATATAAATCATCATTTAATTTACGTAGTTTAATTTTTTTTGTATTCTTATTAACGTTTCTTAAAATTCTATCATTATCTCTATTTATCTTATAGTTTTTCATATACCCTTTCGTGATACTAGCAAAATTAAGTAATAAAATTAAACAAATTGGTATAGTGATAAATTTAATAATTTTTTTATTTTTAATGTCATCAAGTATATTAATAAATACATATACAAATAAAACAAACATACCAAATTCAAACATAATTGCAGATCTAAGTGGAAAATATGGTGCTACAAGCATAGTAAGTTGTGAACATATACATGCCAAAAATAATGCTATCAATGGTATTTGTTTTTTATCATAAAGATATAAAGCAACACTATAAATAATTAATAATAACTGAACCATAAAGATTAACATTATCGCAAGTTTCCATATATTTGATCCCATATAATTATATAAATATTCAAAATAACCAACTTGACTAAATATACTTAAACCAAATATTAAACTATTTGATAATAAAGATATTTTATTAAAAATAGATTTTCCTATTTTTTTACTAAATACTTTATATGAAATATATAGTATCATTGTAAAGAATAATATAGTAAATATACGAGTATATATACCAAAATTATTGAATAGAATTTCTGGTATATTCTTTTTTAATTTACCAAACAAACTTAAATTATAGAATGATTGATTAGTAGGACTATCCATTCTCATTTTACTACCTGGTGATAACATTAATATCAAAAATCCACATATTGATGAAATACACATAACTATATTATTTATATCAACCTTTTTATTCTTGTAGAATTCATATAATGTAATTAAACCAATATATGCTACAACCATAGCAGCTATTTGTTCTTGTGAAAAAGATGAAATAAAAATTAAAACTACATTTAATAAATTAAACCATATCCCTCTTTTTTTCTTAATACTATAAAAATACATAAAAGCCAAAAAAGGTAATAGTGGAAACATATATAAAACTGATGCAGTAAACCAGAATATTCCCCCTCTAATAATCATTATTTCAAATATTCCATAACACATTACAGAAGCCAAAGCAATTTTCCAATCATCGTATTTAGTAATATCAGAAACTATCTTATATATTAAATAAAATATACCAGTAATAACTAAACTTTGAACAAATCTAATCGGATATAAGCCAAATGATAATAAAAAGCATTCTACAAAGAAATATAATACTCTTCCACCCCAATGATTATAATGATAAATCAAAAAATTAAATATTTGACTTATTGTTGCATGATAACCATTATTATTTGTTGAAAAATCACTAAGATAACTAAGTGATGCATATCCATAATCATCATGATATAAAAATACAAATTGATGTTGAATAAAAACAATCAAAAAGAATATTAAAAATATCAATCCGATTTTATATTTTTTTATAAGGTCTAACATATTATCACCACACTATAACAAGTATACCATATTAAAGAAAAAAATGAAATCAATTAAGATTTCACTTTTTTAACGTTTTTTTAATATCTGAAGAACAAATGCCTGGCGTTCTTTTTAAAGTAACAACTTCTTTATTATTATCTTTACACCAAGATATAGCCTTTTGAAATCCTTCATGCTTTTGGTCTTCACCTACTGCAAAAATATCAAAGTCAATATTTTTTATGTCCTCATCAACATTTCTATATATTGTAACTTCATCTACTTCTCTTAAAGATTTTATTAATTCTATTCTTTGTGCAGTAGTATATAAAACATTGGCATTAGGCTTATATTTTAAAATAAAATCACCATCCTGAACAGCAACTATCAAATAATCACCATGCTCTTTACATTGTTTAAAAAGACGTAAATGTCCCAAATGAAAATAATCATATACTCCCACTGTTAATACTTTTTTCATAAATCATTCTCCTACTTCTTATATGCTACAAACTTGTGTGTAGAAATTCTTTTCTCCTCTGGCGGCAATTTCATATAATCTCCATAAAAAGATTTCAACCATTCATCATAACCAATAGGTGCTTTATATTTTTTACCTTCAAATTCTACATCAATAAAACTTTTAAATACTCCTTTATTACATGTCATTGTATAAACACCAGTAAAATTACCTACACGTTTAGTTTTATCATTTATATATTTTTTTGAATTTTTAATCAGTTTCTCTGAAAAATAACCTTTAGGTAATAATTTTAAAATATAATAACATGGAATTCTAATTATATTAGTTATATGAAATTTTTTAGTTGTTGCAACTGGTGAAATTTGAACACTTTTAAAAGTATTATATATATTTCTTTTCTTAAGCATTTTTGCAAGTTCTTTATTATCATCAGGTGCATTATCATAAACAAATACATCAATATTCACAGACAATTTGTATCCATGTTTTTCATCAGGTTCATACAAAACTGTTGTAGTATCCAAAACTTTTCCAAAAGGGAAATTAAATTTCTTATTATTTTCAACTGAATAAAACTGATACCTATCATTTGACTGGTTAAACAATTTCATAAATTTATCATAATCATCACGTAACATTCCAATATCTATATCATCATCCCAAGGAATGTAGCCTTTATGTCTAATAGCGCCAAGCAAAGTGCCAGAATCAATCCAATACTTTATATTGTTTTCATCACAAAACTTTGAAACAACATCTAATATTTCTAATTGGATTTTTTTTAATTCTTCTAAATCTATTTTCTTCACAAGTACACCAGCTTTCATTTTTAGTATAGCAAAATTTAAGTATTAATGCAATCAACCAATAAAAAAAAGCATATAACAAATATGCTTCTATAATTTTTTAATTTGTTTCTTACAAACTAATGCGTATTCATGAGTATCTTCATATCTATTTAATTCATTTGGATATAAATCAATAGCATTAAAACTAAATCCTGCATCAGTAAGTAAATCATCCATTTTATCAAGTGTTCTATAGATCCCAAAATATCTATTTTTATTGCTATCGGAGTATTCTTTATCTACTATTTTATCATTTTCAAGCATAGACCATTGATTCTTAATGATTAATGTTGAATCATTATTCATCATTTTACCACAATTCCATAATAATTCTTGCATTTCTTCATCCACCAAATACACCGTAACACCAAAAATTGCAATTAAATCATATAATCTTTTATCATAATATGTAACGACATCATGTTTTTCATAATCTACATTACCTGCTTGTATTGCTCTTTTAATAAACTCTTGATACTTATCTATTGCTTTAATATACTTAAGTTGTTTGTATAGTCTTTCTTCTAGAATACCAGTACCACAACCCAAATCTAACATTGAAGAATTAGAATTAGTATATTTACTAATTAATTCAACATCATAATCAACTCTATTATTTATATTATGTCTTGACACTTCATAATTATTTTCTATTGAAAATCTAGATTTAAACCAATTATCCATTGTATCCTTACTAGTTATATTATTATTATTTATCCATTCTTTAGCACTTTCTAAATCACTTGGTGTATCAATCTCTTTTGCTCTAATTAACTTGAATGGTAATGGTAATAATGGTTCAATTATTTGATATATATGTCCATCACCTTTAATTAATTTTTCTTTTTTTATCTGAGCTATACCTGCCCACTCATAAGAACCCTCTTCTCTTGAAAACTTAATTACTTCATTATTATCATTTAAACTAACTAATACAGGATCTTCAGTATTTTTTTCTTCACCACAAACAAATTCATCTTGAGATTCTATCAAATGTGCCATGTCAATTGGATTAATAATTAAATCTCCATCGATAGCCATAACCAAATCATTTTCAGTACCATCGATAGCTGACCAAAAACTACCTGCAGTACCTGTATTTTTATAATTATCATTTACATAAATTTTTACATTTGGATTTATTTCTCTAACTTTTTTTATTACCTCTTCTTTTTTAAATCCAACTACTACTCTAATATCATCTACATCTTGTAATTGATTAAGTTGCATTTCTATTAAAGATTTTTCACCTACATTAACTAAACATTTTGGAATATTCATTCCTAATCTAGTACCCATGCCTGCACAACTAATTATTACTGTTTTTTTCATACGAAGCCTACTAAAAACAATTATTGTTATCCTAACATATTTACTGATAAGCGTCAACACATATATTTAAAAAAAAAGAAATAATGAAGTGAACCCCGTTTTTGACACTTTAAAAAAACAGGACTTTGATATAAAATAACATCTCAAGAAAGTGAGGTGTTATTTTTATGGGCAAAGCATATTCTAATGAATTAAAAAATAAAATAATAA
>Ga0247608_10003042_pt1 | contig 20005 bp, 13 predicted proteins | sample 176DNAGHGlowgp2_FD_193490 | JGI IMG/M metagenome (GOLD analysis project Ga0247608, IMG submission 193490) | Sheep rumen microbial communities from Palmerston North, Manawatu-Wanganui, New Zealand - 1766 DNA GHGlow gp2 | ecosystem: Host-associated > Mammals > Digestive system > Stomach > Rumen ...
TAGTAGGCAACAGGCTGGCTGTTAATGGAAAGCCATGTCCTGTCGCTAGAGGCAATAAGGCTTCCGTCTTCGCTAAAGTCGTAAACATTGTCCAAGCCAAGGTCTACGTAACCTTCCCCGTCATCATAGAACATGTTAAGGTCAAGACCGTGAACAAGTGACCACTGGTCTTCCGTAAGGGAAAGCACGTCCCTATTCTGTCCGTCCTTCTTCCAAACAAGAGCGCCAGCGTTAAAGCGGTTGGCAGCAATGTATTCCCCTGCCTGCTTTGCAGAAAGCTGCGAGTCTTCCATAAAGCCAATGTTGCGCCCCGTAAGACCGCTAATCAGAATGTCGCCAAGTCCACCGCCAAGACCGCCACCGCTAGCAGAACCGCCGCCTGTTATAAAGGAAGTAAGCAAGTCACCGATTGCATCTGAACCGGAAGCAGGAGCACCGCCAGTCATGCCGCCAAGGAAGTCAAAGAGTGAGCCTGCCGCAGAAGAAGTACCGCCTGCCGCAACCTGTCCGCTAACTTCAAGATTTGCAAATTCCTTAATACACTGGGCATAGCTTGAATCCATGCCAATGTCGTCGTAGGTGTCGCACATCTTGTCCACGTAAGAAGCGCGCGCGTATGGGAAATAGATGGAAACACCGTAAGCGTTTGTCATGTTAGAAGAAGTCTTGTTGTATTTGATTGCACCCTTAAGGGCCTTTGCCAAGGCATTAGCCTCGCTGTTGTCCACGTTCTTGCAAAGGTCAATAAAGTCTACCTGGTCAATCTTGGAACTTGTTGCAAATTCCCTTGTCTGGTAGCGGGCATCAGAAACTTCCTTATATTCATTCTGCTTAATCTTTGAAGTGATGGACTTGGAGAAAGAAGAAAGCTTTTCAGGAACCGTATTGGAGAATTCCGCAAGGTCAATCACAGAAAGGGTTGTCTTCTGACCGCGGCACTGATTTGCGCAAGTTGCAACAAAGTCGTCTACAATCTTCTTTCCAATGTCCAAAGTAGAAAGGGATGTGTTTCTTCCAAAATCGTTAAGCCAGTTTGTGTAGTACCAGCCAATGCCAGGTTCAGTCTCTTCGCTTGCAATCATGTAGTCCGCGTGGCGGTTCATCATGAGGGCAGTTTCTGCAGTAGCCATAAGACATGCGTCAAAGCCAACAAAGTCAAACTTTACGCCGCCGTCATTAAGGGCCTTGTTAATTCCAGCAAGAGTCATTGAACCTGCAGAAGGATACTTTTCGTCGTAGCCGTAGCCGCTTACAGAACCTCCGCCGTGATACCAGAAAATAAGCTCGTAGCGGTTTGCGGGGAATTTTCCGGCCGTCCACTTAATAAATGAAGAAAGTGTGGAAGGATCAATCATCTTCTTGGAACTTTCTTCCGCCAAAAGTTTTATGGAACCGTTTGTAACCTGATAAATCTGGTTCTTGCTGTTGCTGATTCCCTTTGTGCGCCAGCTCTTGCATCCGCCAGTGTAGACAATCAGGTTGATTTTGCCCAGGTTGGAAGCCGCCATTTCTGCAAGGTCGTTGGAAGCCATACCGTTCCTTGATTCCAAGTCGGTACCGCACATAAAGACCATGATTGTAACGTCATCGTTGCCGTTGCCAGCAATCTTTGTATATTTTTCCCTTGAACCGGGTGCAACAGTCTTGTCGTAGTTGTTGTAGGAAGTCTGAACGCTGTTGCCGGAACTTGCACCAGAAAAACCGGAAGGGGCAGATGTGTCACCGCCCAAAAGGCTGCCCAAAATTGAGCTGCCAGATGAACCCTGAGAAGAAGAGCCTCCGCCAAGCAAGCTGGAAAGTATTCCGCCGCCAGAGCCCTTGCCCAAAAACTGAACCACCAGGAATATGATTATGGCCACAAGACCGCCACCGCCAAGCTTTACGCCACGGCTGGGACCGCCAGAGTGTCCGCTGCTGCCGCCATAACCGCCGGATGAATTTTCTCCCGATGAATTTGAATGTCCATTGTAACCGTTAGATGAACCTACAGGCCCGGTACCAAGACCGTCCCCTCTTTTGTGTACGCCACTTCCGCCTTCCGTAACGTTTTTCTCACGTCCGCGCGGTCTCTTTGGATCCATAAAAAAGCTCCTTAAAAAAGATATAAAAACATTTTACATTTATATAGAAACATTTTATAAAAAATTCAACTTTTATTCAATTATTCAAAATATAAAGTTCACAAGGGGGAAGGTCTTCCCCTCGCTCCAGCCACGAGTCGCTTCGCTTTGTCGTGTCTTCCGCTACCCCTTCTCCTAAGGGTGGCAAGCCCCCCTTAAAATCCCCCCATCCAATCAGGGCTAGGCTTTGGTTTGCAAAAGGACGCTTTTTTTACTATATTATACTCATGAGCAAGTTCCTTCATATTTTGGCATACATCGGCATAGGCATTGCGCTACTCCTTGTGGCGGTAACGCTTTTTGCATTCATCTTTCTAAGGGCATGGAAGCCTTTTGGCGGCAGGGCAAGCGAGGAAGACCGAAAGGACTATTCCCGCAGGGCATTAAACTTTGACGGTAAAAAATTCCACAACGAAGAAGATTTTTCAGTCCTTTCCATGCAGAAGAATCCTGCCCCCGACCCAATGAAAATTTCAGGACGAGCAACCCGCCCGGACTTTGACTTTCCCGCAAAAAAGCCGGATTTTTCCCCTGTCAGCAAAGAGGAAGTCCGCGTAACATGGTTCGGCCACTCTTCCCTGCTCATACAAATGCACGGCATGAAGATTCTTGTTGACCCGGTTTTTTCAGAGATGATTTCACCGGTCTCCTTTGTAGGAAGCCGCCGCTATTCACACCCTGGACTTAACGCGGAGGACTTGCCGGAGACAGACATCCTGCTTCTTTCCCACGACCACTACGACCACCTAGACTATGACCTTATCCGCAAAATAGACAAAAAGGTAAGGCGCTACATTGTCCCCCTGGGAGTAGAAAAGCACCTTGAGCGCTGGGGCGTGCAAAAGCAAAAAATCACAAACATGGCATGGTGGGAAGAGACGGAAGAAAAAGGCCTTTCCATTACATGCACTCCGGCCAAGCATTTTTCGGGCAGGGGTCTTACAGACAGGATGAACACCCTCTGGTGCAGCTGGGTACTAAAGGACGAACACCACAAGGTCTTTGAAAGCGGAGATTCTGGTTTTGGCGGACACTTCCAAAAAATCCACGAAAAGTTCGGGGACTTTGACCTTGCCATAATGGAATGCGGCCAGTACGACATGCAGTGGCCAAAAGTGCACATGTTCCCCGAGCAGTCCGTGGAAGCGGCCAAAATACTGGGCGCAAAAGTTGCCATGCCAATCCACTGGGGGGCAATAGTGCTTTCCCGCCACGGCTGGGACGACCCGGTGGAGCGCTTCCTAAGAGCCGCCGAAAAAGAAGGCCTAATGGTAATTACGCCATTCATCAGCCAAAGGGCAAACCCCGAAGAGCCGGAACTTTACGAAGACCGCTGGTGGCGACAGACTGGAGATTCAAACTTATCAAGCGGCAATTAATTTTGCAAAGAATAGTCAAAATGAGATAGTGGGACTTAGGAAAAAGCAAAGGGCATCTCTTTTTATGGAGGATTTCTTTTGTCCTAAATATGTGTAGAAGGCAAGTGCAGATTTTCAATAACTGTAATGCAAAAAAGGTATTAAGAAAGCACTGGAATGGAGGCAGAAAACGCGTCAAAAAAGCATTTGCGCGGTGCGTACCCGGCAGCGTAGCTTCAAGCCACGAATTGAGTCAGATACCTTATATCTGCGCTTGGGGTTGTAAACAACCCTTGCTTTTTTGACGCGTTTTCTGCCGGGAATGGAAGTGCTTTCTTGTTAATATTGCATTTACTAATTTTTATTACGATTTGCACTTGCCTTCTACAATTACCGCCCGAGCTATTGAAACTTTTCTGCGATTTGTATATAATTGTAAGAAATCTAGATTTTTTTATTGAAGGAAGATAAATTATGATATCAACAAATGAAATCAAAGTAGGTTCTGCCTTTGTTTTTGAAGGTTCTCCTTTTATTGTTCAGAAAAAGCTCGGTCAGAAGGGTGGCCGCCAAGGAATCACAGTTAATCTTCGCGTAAAGAACATCGTTACCGGTAGCACACAGGATTTGGGAATTGATGCTGGCGAAAAATTTCAGGAAGTAGACCTTGAAGAAAAAACAGTAAAACTTTCCTACATTGACGGTGAAGACTATCACTTCATGGATGCAGAGTACAACGACGTGATCCTTACAAAAGAAGACCTCGGAGACAACGCTGGCTACCTTAAGCCATCAGAAACCGAAGGTGACGATGACGACTTTGAGCTCAAGGTAACATACTACGAAGGGAAGCCTGTTGGTGTTGACCTTCCTATAAAGGTTACCCGCGTAATCAAGTACTGCGAACCAGGAATCAAGGGCGATACTTCTGGTAAGTCCCTCAAGCCTGCAACTTTGGACACAGACATTGAAGTCCGCGTTCCTCTCTTCTGCAACACAGAAGACCGCATCGTAATTGACACACGCGACGGTTCATTCGTTGAACGCGCAAAATAATTAAAGCAAAAACAACAGCGGCAGCCTGAAGCCCAAAAGCCTCGGGTTGCTTCTGATGCATATCTGATCCTGTAGCTCAATTGGATAGAGCGTTAGCCTCCTAAGCTGAAGGTTGCGAGTTCGATTCCCGCCAGGGTCATTCAAGGTCTAAGAGGACATTCCTTTTAGGCCTTTTTTATTTGTGGAGAATTGCTGGGCTTTGCTTCGAATCCTCACGCGGGGGCAGGTGACGGCAAGTTAGGGACGGCTTTTGCCTCTAAGCTTGGACTGCTGCCTGCGATATCTGTCCAGCTGCGACTGGAGGCTTAAAATCACGTCTTCTACGCCAGCAGCCTTTAGTTCCCGGCGGAATTCATCCACAAAAGCTTCTTCATCACCAATGCAGCCAAAGCAAAGTGGAATCATGAACTTGTTCCAGACAGCATCTATCTGCTCAAGCTTTGAGGAAACATCGCTAAAATTCCAGATAATCGCGGGATAGGGATATTCAAGCGCAACCTGGTTGTATTCTGCAACGAGTTCATCGTACTTGTCCCAAAGGTTTTCTGAGGTACGCACTTCCAGCATGTCGTTGCGCCCCCACCAGAAATTAGTGGCAAAACTGTCACGCTCTGGCTTGTAGCTTTCGGGGTAGCTCCTAAAGCCGTCATCCCTGATTACATACTGCTTGCCGCGGATTCCGTAGTTCATCAGGTAGTAGCATTCCGGGTCGTTCCTAAGCAGGTCATAAACCTTTAGCGCGCGCTCCGGGTGCTTGCTCTTTGAGTAAATTGCCATTGCTCCGTGGGTAACGGACGTACGTACAAGGTTGCCGCTTTCCTTTCCGAACCAGAAGAAGCTGCAGTCGGCATCGGGAAAGTTGGCCATAAGCTTGGGTCCAACGATTGAATAAAAAGTGTCCGTATGGTGGCATTCAAGCGCAGTCCTTCCGTTTATGAATTCCTCTCGGTTGTTCCAGTCGTAGCCCGAAACTACGTCGGAAGGCCAGACTTTTGCCTTGCTCCATTCCTTCATCAGTTTTGCGAAGGCCAAGAGTTCATCACCCTCGTAATACGGGGAATAGATTCTTTCCGCGTCATCGCTGCTAAATCCGAACATCAGGTTTGCAAGAACTCCGTCCAACGGAATGAAGCGGCTCTTGGAAAATATGTAGCCGTTGGAAAGCGTTATGGCAATGCTTCTTGTCGCCTGGCACTTGAAAGGGTATTCAATCCCCTCATTTTCGCGCACATAGCGGCAGTAGGGAAGCACATCCTCCCAGCACTGTATGCCATTTTCAAGCCCGGCTTTTTTTGCCCAGTCACCGCGGTACATAAATCCATGGTTTATCCACTGTGAATAATTGTCTTCGGGTATCAGGTAAATTCTTCCGTTAAAGCTGCATGCATCCCAGTGTTCATCACTTACGCTTGAAAAGGTATAGGGGCAGTTTTTTCTCAGCATGGGAACGGAAAGCGGCATGAATGCCCCGCGCTGCACATTCGGCCACGCCTCAAGCCAGTCGGATGCAGTTCCCACAAGGTCAAGGATTGTCCCCTTGTTGGAAAGCATGCGGTTATAGTTGAGCATATAGTCCTTCCAGGGAACGTAAATAAGCTCCAGTTCCGCATTGGCCTTTTCGCGGAGAACCTTGTTCAGTTCGTCGAGCACTTCGCGGGTGGCATTGTTGGCCGGGGGATTTCCTATCGTTAGGTATGTTATTTTTACGTGGCGGGCCATATTGTCCTGCGGAGCATGAAAGATAAAAGTAAGGGCTGCAAGGCAAAACAACACAGGCAGCGCCAAGAGCAAATATGTAAAACGCTTCATTAAAAGAATGATACCGATTACTATACCTTTTGTAAACAGACTTTTGGAGTTTTTAGAGTAAAATTCAGCATCTCAAGGAGGGGGAAGAATCCCCCTGCGCCCGCACTTCGTTGCGTGCTACCCTCTCTACAGGGGCTGGCCGCCCCCGTAACGCCCCCGCTGGATGCATCTGTACAAAATGCACCAATCAAAAACACAGTAAAAATAAAGCCTGTTTCAAAACTCGCCTGATGCCCGAAAGCTCCTAGATACGACACTTACATGTTCAGAACTTGTTGAATTTCAAAACATATTCTTGTAATATACACAAATACGGTATATAATAAAAACATGCCTGTATTGCAGAATCTGCTTGTACCCCCAGACTATCTATGAAAAACTTATTCTCCATCATACCTCCTGATTTTTTCAAGCCTCTCAACAGCAAATACAAGAATCAATATGCAGATTGTCTTCTATCTATTTACAATTCTTACCGAAGTGAAATTTCTTATGGAGTTGACAGGGAAGCTATAGTTTCTACACTAACTGATTACTTTAACAATAGAACTGACGCTATAAGTTTTGATGATGACATAAGCTTTGAGAAAGATTCTCGTAGCAAAGCGCAAAAAACAATTAATTTCCTAAAAGATTGTGGCTGGCTGGATTTTGAAGAAGAGAAAAATTATCAGCAAAATGTGGTGCTCACAGAATATGCAGTTCCTTTTATTAGGACCATGCATGATGTCATTAGAGAAGAAGAAACTGAATATCAGGGACTCATTTCACAGATTCATGCGGTTCTTCAAAATGAAGAGCTTTATTCAAAACCATATCAGTTTATCCTTAAAAATGTTGTAAGCAATACAGAACAATTGATTTCCAGTCTAAAAAAATTGAATATTTCAATAAAAAAACATATTGACAAGCAGACCAAAAATAAAGATTTGGCTTCAGTACTTGATATGTTTACAACGTATAATGATGAAATAGTTTCAAAATCATTATATCGATTAAAGACAAGTGAAAATGTTGGTAAGTTCCGGCAATCAATAAAAATCAATCTTGATAAGATGCTTACAGATCCAAAGATACTAAAAGATTTAGTTGATGGCTATATGGAAATTGAGCAGGAAAGTGATGCAAGCATAGCACAAGATAAGATAATTCAGATGATTGTTGATGTAAAAAGTGCCTTTGAAAATCTTGACAAGATTATTGAAGACATAGACCGTAAGAATAATCATTATATGAAAAACGCAGCCTCAAGAGCCAAGTTTGAGCTAGCTTCAGGAACAAATCAAGAAGGCAAGATAAATACAATCTTACGATATCTAACAGAAGCTTCTGCTGAAGAAGAGCTTGTACCAGAAGAATTATTTAATATATTTGTCCAGAAGTATGTTTCTGAAGAATCAATAAAAAAGATTCCAGAAAAAAAGACTTATGAAGAAGTAACAGCCATTAATGTAGCTGAAATGCTAACAGAAGAAGAAAAAGCTCTAAAAAAGAAATTGCTATTGGATAAGCAAATGGCAAGATTATACAGAAAAAAGATAGAATCTTTTGTTGCTGGGCTTTTAAAGGACAAACCCATAATAATGGCATCCGACATTCCTATCAATAATAGAAAAGATTTTGAAAACCTTATTTATATAAGGTTATTTGCAATAGAATCATTAGTTTATCGGGTAAAAAAGACAGACAAGAGGATAAAAACTGATAAATGTGAATTCACAGATTTTGAGATTATAAGAAAGCAGGCAGGAGATAAAAATGTTTGAATCACTTGAACTAATAGGAAATAGCTCTTCTCAAAAAGAAAAATTCTCAAAAGCAGCAAACAACCTCTTGAATCATTGTTTTATTCTCAAAAAGAAAGATGATACCCGTCAGGATTATATTTACATAAAGGATAATAAAGAACAGTTTATCTTGGTCTTTGATTTATTAGGATATGATTTGCGATTCGATGAAGATATGGGACTGATTTCTATTTACAATCGAAACGGAAGCGGAAGACTCCAATTTACAAAATTTGAAAGTATTATGTTCTTAATTCTGAAGCTATTATACCTAGAAAAACGAAATGACTTATCTACCAACGGAGACAATGTTACCGTAACAATTCAGGACATTCGTGACAAATACAATGTCTTAAAGCTTAAGAACAAACAGAAACTTGATAAAAATTCGGAGAGACAAATTATAGCTTTATTTAAGCGATATAACCTTATCAGAAATTTGACATCTGATATAACGCAAGGTGATACACGGATTGAGATTTATCCCTCAATTATGATTGCAATTCCAAATGAAGGAATTACTCATCTTTATGAAAGTGTAAAAGACAGACTTGCAGAATACGAACTTGCAGAAGGAGAAGAAAATGCATATAGCAAAGACGACTTTGTTGACGAAGAAGCTGAATAGAGTAAGACTTGTAAACTGGATGTATTTTGGTTATGAAACTTTTCCTATAAACCAAGGTTCTGTCTTGATAAGTGGAGAAAATGCAGCAGGAAAATCCACAGTTTTGGATGCAATCCAAATGGTATTAACAGGAAATTCAACAAAGTTTAATAAAGCTGCAAATGAAAACTCTGACCGTGATTTAAAGAGCTATGTGCGTTGCAAAATTGACACAACAGAAAAGACTTTTCTCCGTGAAGGAAATGTTATTAGCAATGTTGCCCTGGAGTTTTATGAAGAAAAAGAAAACCGATGGTTTGTAATTGGTGTACACATTACATCTGGAAACGATACAGAACAGCCTAACAAACGATGGTACATAGAAAGTGGAAAACTTGATGACTTCTCTTTCCTAACAGACGAGAACAAACCTGCTATGGCAGATGAATTTCGTAATAATGGCGAGAAGGTAAAGTACATAAAAACTGTATCTGAATATAAAGAAATCTTGAGGCATAGGTTAGGCAATCTGGAAGATAAGTTTTTTGAAGTCATTTTGAAAGCTCTTGCATTCAGGCCTGTTGACAACGTTAAAGATTTTATCAACAAATATGTTCTAACAGAAAAAAACATAGATGTTCAATCTTTAAGAGAAAGTATTGATGTACTGAATGAATTTGAACAGACTCTTAAAAAGGCAAAGCAGGAAAGAAATACACTGGAAACAATTTTAACTCGCTTTCGGGAAATAGAAGAAAATGCCCATAATCAAAATGTAAATGACATGCTGGTTAAGATTGTAGATAAAGATGTTCTTGAAAAAACGAAGGATGATGCAGCAAGAAAAATCAACATAGCTGAACAAACGCTAAACAGAAAGAAGTCAGAACAAGAAGATTTAGATTTCCAGCTAAAAGATATTAGAACTAAGTTGATGCAACTTCAGCAAACCTTTGAAAATTCCGATTATCACAGATTGACGGAAAACTTACAGACTTCCATTGACAACTTGAAAAATGACAAATTATATGAAGAATCCAGAAACCAACAGCTTACTGATTATTTACGATTCTTAAATAATTATCTCTCTATGTTTATAAAGTTAAAGGATATTCCAGTATCTGCTGAAGAAGTAAAGAACATAGGAAGTGATTCTGAGATTAACAAAAAAGTAGAAACCGTTGATAGACTTGAGCATTTTTTGAAAGCAGAAATTAAAGACATTCAAAAGAAGAAATACGATATAGAAAGAGAAAGGGATAATATCTCTTCTAGAATTTCTCAGCTTGAAAAGGAAATTGAAGATTTACAGTCACAAACAATTCGTTTTCCAGAAGAGACCGTAAAACTCAAGGAATGCATCGAAAAAGAATTTGCAGACAAGGGTATAGATTCTCCAGTATATATTTTTGCGGAACTGCTAAATATTTCAGACACGCAGTGGACTAATGCAATTGAAGGATATTTGAACACTCAGCGGTTTTATCTGATAGTAGAGCCTGAATATTATAATCTGGCTTTGGAAATTTATAATGCAAATAAAAGAAGCTATAATCAGGGTATTATTAACTTTAGAAAACTTCCTGATGTCAAGCCTGAATCTAATTCTCTAGCATCATTTATTCAGACCAACAACCGCTATGCTAAAAGATACGCAGACTACATTCTTGGAAATGTAATTTGCTGCGAAACTTTACCAGAGCTTGAGAATTACTCTTCATCAATTACAAAAGACTGCATGGTTTACAAAAACTTTGTTTCTCGAAAAATAGATCCGAAAATTTATTCAAAACCTTACATTGGTAAAGATGCTATAGAAGTTCAGTTAAAAAATGCGAAGCAGGAAAGAAAAGTTTGGTCAGAGAAAATACCGGCTTTACGGGATAGACTAAATACATATGCACAGTTAGAAAACTCATACGAACATGTTAATTTTGATATGCTAAAGACTTATTTGGATGCTCCCAATAAGTTATGCTCTGTAATTGAACGTCTTAACAAAGAAATTGAAAATATTGAAAAAATAGAAAAAGGCCAGGATATTATTCAATTGCAAAAGCAAATATCAGACTATGAGGAAAAAGACAAACAATTAACATCACAAGAAAATACCTTGATTGGAGATAAGCGAACTCTAGAAAATGAAATTGAGAATACAAAAGCTCATCTTATAGAATTAAATGAACAGCTTGAAAAGAAGGTTATTGAATTAACAGGGTATCAGGATTATCAGGCTGCCATTTATACTGAAGCTTTTGAAAAATATCAGGATTTGAAGAAAAAAGAATCGATTGAAGAAATTCAAACTAATTACGGTATTAACAAGACAAGATTGGATAATAAGGCATCTCGTCTTATTAATGGAGAAAAGAATTTTATCGGTCTTTATCAAATGCAAAGTAATTATAATTCTGTATTTAGCAAGGACTTTAATACAGGCCTAGAAGGCTTTGATCAATTTAAGGCCCAGTTTGATAAATTAGATAAAGTTGAAATTGTTCGTACAGAAGAGACTATCAGAGTATCAAGAGAAAAATGTGAAGATATTTTTAGAAATGAATTTCTTGCAAAGATGAAAGAATCAATAGAAAGCGCAAAATATGAATTTGATAATCTAAAGAAAGCACTCAAAGATATTAATTACGGAGAAGATACTTACAATTTTACTCTTAACCCAAATTCTCAAAAACGAAATCTTTACAAGATGATTATGTCTGAAGACAATATGGGAACAGCAAATCTTTTTGCCGGTAATTTTGAAAACCAATACAAAGACGAAATTGAAGAACTGTTTACCAGAATTAAAGCAGGAGATTCCAGCGACAAAGCCGTTCGCGAGTACACTGATTACAGAACTTATCTTGATTATGATATTGAAATTACTAAAAAGAACGGTACAGTTCAAAAACTCTCTACTAAAGCAAAAAGTAACTCTGGTGGAGAATCTCAAGTACCATTCTATGTAATAATGGCCGCATCCTTGAACAATATCTATAAAAGTAATAATTCTGTACGCCTACTTTTGCTGGACGAGGCTTTTAATAACATGGATGAGCAGAGAATTGCCAGTGTAATGAAATTCTTTAATCAACTTCAGTTCCAGACAATATTGGTAGCACCATCACCAAAAATTCAGGACATTGAAGAAAACGTCGATTCTGTTCTAACAGTTATGCGGGAAGATACAGTAAGTTTTGTAGAGGACTTCAGATATTATGGCGACTAAGATAGAGATAAAAGTATTAAATGAACTCCTTGATGCGTATGAAAAGAGCAAAACTTTTTTAGGAGAAAACAAAAACCATCAGACATTTCGGGTTGCGGTCTCAAAACTATTTCCAAAATATGATGATGATTCAGAATTTACTCTGTATAAAGAAATCAATCAAAATCTTGACTCTCTGAAGAAAAGAGGTTTCGTAGCATTTAAGCCTGAAAGAAGCGGTAAAATATGCTCAGTGTCTTTGGAAGAGAATGCAATTGAGCAAATCTATAAATATATAAAGCGAACTTCCAAAGCAGCCGTGAACAATCAGTTAATGGATATGTGGGATAATTTTAAAGACTTACAAGAAAATCTTTTTACATCTCTTTTGGCATATATAAAAGAACAGCAAAACCGAATAAGTCTAAACAAACCGGTTCAATTTTTTGATGGCAATTTTTCAGATTATGAAGATATATTGAATGCGGTAAAAGCTGTTTTAGCAAATCAGGATGAAATTTTCATCCGTGAACTTTCCGTAAAACTATTCAATAATTCTAAACGACTTGAGGTTATAGAAAATTCCGTAAGGTCTATACTATTCAAGTATGGTGAATATGATGACAAAGAAACAGTTTTAGAAGAGCACAACATACTTAAGACTCCAACATATGTGATGGTAAAAGGAAAAGGCATCTTATACTGTGGAGAAAGAATTGACCTAAGTAAAATAAAGGGAGACATAGGCCTTTCAACGCGAACCCTAAAAGATTTATCTTCTGTTGAGCTTAATGGTGCTAATGTCATGACAATAGAAAACCTTACAAGCTTTCATAAATATCAATCCGATAATGAACTCGTTATTTATTTAGGTGGCTTTCATAATTCCATAAAAGGAAATTTTATTAAACTTATTTCCAAATGTAATTCAAAAGTTATATTTAAGCATTTTGGTGACATAGATGCCGGAGGATTTTATATTCTTGAAAATCTTAAAAGAAAAACAGGCATGAGTTTTATTCCATATAAGATGGATATAAAAACTTTGGAAGAAAACAAAACAAATTGGATTAGTCTATCTGAAAATGATAAGGCAAGACTGAAACTTTTGGCAGAAAAATCAAACGACTTGAAGAGCATTATTGATTTTATGATTGAAAATAATTGTAAGCTAGAACAGGAATCAATATCTTTGTCTTAGCACAGTTTTTAATCGTACTTGCGGAAAGTCCGGGGTTTTAGGGGTGCGGACAGCAACCCCTAGGAGAATGGGGTGTGCCGAAGACCGCAGGGCTGAGGCCAGGGGAAAGGCTTTTCCCCTCGGAAATCAATTTTGTGTTTCGCTCCCAGGCAAATCCGTCTGAAACCCCGCGGTGTCGCGGAATAGGAAATTAAACTCACTTCGTTCGTTCCGCTCCGTACCCGCAACGAAGTTTCAAGCTATGCGTGTTTTCAGCCGCCTTTGCCTTCCGCTGCACACAAAACCGATTTCCGGTCTAATTGGCATAGAAAAATAAAAGAAATTAATTTTAACTACGTTTTTTTGGTTACCTGTCTAAATATTTTATGAAAATTGATTTTCAGGCTTTTCCCCTCATTATTATTTTTATTGACTTGCCCTACTCCTTTATTTCGTTAAGAAGGTATGGCGTTGTCTGGTAGACGTAGTAGTTGAGCCAGTTGGAGTAGAAAAGGTGGGCGGTGCTCCTCCACTTGGACTTGACCGGGAGGGATGGGTTGTTGTCCGTAAAGTAGTTTTCCGGTATGTGGATATTCAGGCCCTTACTGATGTCGCGGCTGTATTCCTTGGCAAGGGTGTCGCTGTCGTATTCGAGGTGGCCAGTCATGAAGATTGAGCGGTTGTCCTTTGACTTTACAATGGTTACTCCGCTGACGGGGCTTGTGGCAAGAAGTTCCAGCTTGGGGTTTGCAAGTACGTCCTGGTCCTTGATTATGGTGTAGCGGGAGGTTGGCACGGGGAAGCTGTCGTCAAAGCCTCGGCAAAGTGGGTCGGTTGGTGCAAGCAGGTCGCTGTAGAAGATTCCCGAATACTTTCTTTGCATTACGTACTTGGGGATTCCGTAGAAGTGGTAAAGGCCGGCCATTGCCCCCCAGCACAAAAAGAGGGTGCAGTAGGCGTTTTTCTTGGCGTAGTCCATTATGCGGCAAAGGTCTTCCCAGTAGTCAACTTGCTCAAAGTCAAGCTGTTCGACGGGGGCTCCTGTTATTATCATTCCATCGAATTTTTTGCTGAAGACTTCATCGGATGAGATGTAGAATCTTTCCAGATGGCTTGAATCCGTGTGGCGGCTAACATGGTTTTCCATGCGCACCAGGGAAATGTTTATCTGGAGCGGAGTGTTGCTCAAGAGGCGCAGAAGCTGGGTTTCCGTAACCTCTTTTGTTGGCATGAGGTTTACGATGGCAATTTCCAGCGGGCGTATGTCCTGGGTGGCGGCGCGCTCGGACGTCATTACGAATATATTTTCACTTTCCAAGACCTGCCTTGCCGGCAAATCCGCATCTATTTTTATAGGCATAAAGACTCCTACATTATTTTGCCTACATTATAGCATATAGCAACAATTTGTAAAATATGTTATAATCCTGTAACGAAAAAAGGTTGGTGGGGATATGAATACAAGAGCAGACCGTAGGGCAGCGGTAAAAAAGCTAAAGGCTTTGGTGCTTAGCCCAAAAATTGAGATAAACGAATACCGCAAAGGCATAGAGAATGAATTTTCTTGCGAACTTCTTCCAGCCGGTGTTGAATGCTTAGAGCAGGATGCAGGCGGGGTAAAATACGACCTTCTTACACCTGTGGTTTATGCTTCAAACAGAATTATCTTCTATATACATGGCGGTTCTTTTGTTGGCGGCTCGCGGCAAAGCTACAGGAACTTCTGCTCATCACTTGCAAACGATTCGTCTTGCAGGGTGGCAATTCCTGAATACCGTCTTGCACCGGAACATCCCTTTCCTTCTTCCGTAGACGACCTGCTTACCGCATTCCGCTCAATCTATGCGGATGAAAAGGCAGCGGCAAGGCTTGAATCTTCCGCAAAAGAAAAACCTGAATACACATTCGGCCTAAAGGAAGAAGAGCCCAAGAAAGAAGAGCCGGGCGCAAACATAATAATTGCATCTGACGGAAGCGGAGCAAGTCTTACACTGGCACTTATGTTCCGCATGACGGAAGACCAGCTTAAGAGCGTAAAAAAGGTTGTCTTCTTTTCTCCATGGCTTGATGTCTCCCGCTCTTCCCCCCTGCTCACAGGCCGCCGCGTTTACGACGAAGTGCTTTCCGGGGATTCAATGCGCAGGGCAAGCGACCTGTACACTTACGACAGCAATTCGGAAAACATATTCATCTCTCCGCTAAAGGCACCGCCAAAGAATTTTGAAGGCTTTCCACCCTTTTTTATCCAGATGGGAGAAAAAGAAATACTCATCCAGCAGGTAAAGCAGTTTGAAAGCCTCTTGGCACAGGCAAAGGTTGAATGCACCCTGGACATTTGGCCAGACATGATGTACATGTTCCAGTTTGCAGACGAGTTCCTGAATGAATCCCATCTTGCTGTGGAAAAGGCAGGAAAGGAAATTTCCAAGCGACCGGAAGAATATGAAGAATCTGAAGAAGAGAAATCGCAGCGGCAAAAGATTCTTGACCGCAACAACATTCGCTCGGAATAGGACGCTGAATTAGGATATGGAACTGCTTTCTCCGGCAGGAAACGTGGACAAGCTGCGTTACTGCTACACTTACGGTGCGGACGCCGCATACATTGGGCTAAAGAATTTTTCTCTTAGGGTAAAGGCGGACAATTTTTACGAAGACGAATACAAAAAAGTTGCCCAGCTAAAGGAACTATTCCCAGGCCGCCGTCTGCACTGTGCGCTTAACATTTCATTCCACAATTCAGAGATTGACCGTTTAATAGAAGACATTCCCTACTTTAAGCTTTACCCGATAGACGCTTTTATTGTCCAGGACTTGGGCATAGTTCCAATCCTTCAGAAGAACTTTCCAAATGCAGATTTGCACCTTTCCACACAGGCAAGCTGCATGAACCGGGAAGCCGTTAAAATGTACAAAAACATTGGCTTTAAGCGCGTTGTTATGGGGAGGGAGGCTTCGCTAAAGGAAATTGCGGAAATAAAGGATGCGGTTCCCGACATGGAAATTGAATGCTTTGTTCACGGGGCAATGTGCATTGCATACGCGGGCCGCTGCCTAATGAGCGCATATCTTAACGGACGGAGCGCACAGGAAGGCTTTTGCTCGCACACATGCCGCTGGAACTACAAACTTATGGCACCCATTCTTGGGCAGGCTGGCGGTGCGTTGCAAACTGGCGGTGGCATGCAGACAGGAGCTGCTTTGCAAACTGGCGCTGCTTTGCAAACAGGCGAAACTTTGCAAACCGCCACCCAAGACGCGCTCCCCATGCAAAAGGCAATCGAACTTGCCCAAAGCGGAGATCTGGTCCTTAACGAAGAAAAACGCCCCGACGAATACTTCCCGGTCTACGAAGGCGAAAACTTTACCGCAGTACTCTCTTCTAAAGACCTCTGCATGATAGACCACCTTGCAGACCTAAAAAAAGCCGGGGTTGATTCCCTAAAAATAGAAGGCCGAATGAAAAGCATCTACTACGTGGCCATGGTAACCAGAGCCTACAGAAAAGCCCTGGACGCACTGGAAGGAAAAATCACAGAGGAAGAAGCCAAGCCCTTTGTAGCGGAACTTTACAAGGCAAGCCACCGCCCCTTTACCACGGCATTCTACTATAACAGAAGCGATGCCGACGTAACCGTAAGCGGAGCCGCAGACAGCCCCTACCTCTTGGCAGGCGAAATAAAGGGAGCACTAACAGCAGAAGAAAGCGACTTTGTCTTTAAGAAAGCAGCCCAGCTAACCAAGCGCAGGCAGGAAGAAAGGGAAAAACTTTGCCCACAGGCACTCGCCGCCCTTGAAGAGCGTATAAAAAATCAGCCGGACAAGCATCTTGCCGCGGTAGAAAAAAAAGAAGGCTTTGCATTCTACACCCTTGCCCCGCTCAACATGATAACCCGGCAAACCCTTCTGGAACTTGTTACCCCGGCCATCGTAAGCCGAAAGCTAAAAGCGGAAGAATTCTGCCTGGTAAACCCCAATACCGGCGAAGTTTACAACTGGGTATGCGACGGCCACCCATGCGCAATTTACACCAGCATACCCCTTAGCCAAGGAGACCTCCTGCGAGCACTGGACCCAGGCTACAAAGAAGGAATTTTCCGCGACAACGGACGCTAAGCCGTCACCCTAAACTGCTAGGCCCATATTTGCAAAGTACCATCGAGTGGCAATACCTTTGCAAGCATCTTTTTCTTGAAGCAAAAAAAAATCCCGCCCTAACACGGACGGGAATTCTTAAAAGCAAAAAAACTTTCTGTCGGGCAATTTTTTTCTTGCCCAGGCATAACTTAGTTTGTTAGGCAACTTTAGTTTGCGAACAACTTTAGTTTGTTCCTTCTGCTTTCTTTGCACCTGCGTTTGCTGGTGTTACATTGATTTTCTTTGTAACAAAACCGCTGCGGAGGCACTGTGTACAAATGCGGATAGTTCTTGTTGTTCCGCCGATTTCTGTCTTAATCTTAAGAAGATTAGGCTTCCAAGTCCTCTTCTGGTGGTTATATGAATTACTTACAGTATTACCGTGTCCAGTGTGCTTTCCGCAAACATCACAACTTCTTGACATATCGCTTACCTACCTATTCAATCTGATATGAGTTCTTCAATATTACAGAAATAATGCCAGTCTGTCAACATGCAAAGGGGCATTTTTGCGCATTTTTTTTGCAGCAACGGGCAAAATTAGCGCAAAAGTTGCGGTGCCGTAAAGACACGAAGAGCAACTTTTGTGGCAAAGTTTTTGTCGTCTGCGAAACTTTGTTATGTGTTTATTTCTTCAATTTGATTTTTAACAATTTGATAAATATCCCAGAAAAAATCATATTCCTTGGAATCAATTCTTTTATAAACTGTTGATATTGGAAAAATCATTATATTAGTTTTTCTGTGAACCAAACAATAATCAGTTCCGTATTCGTCAGTTATCATCTGCCATTCCATAGATAATTCTTTTCGTGCAATTTCGCCAAATAATATGCCTAAACCAGACGCAATCTCATCTTCTGAAAAAATCGAATTTCCGTCAAGCCAATTTTTGAATACGATATCTAAAATTCTTAACTCATTTGTTACTGATTTTTCTACGCTAGATGAGTTTACAATTTTGTTTCCTAAATCAATGTTTGTATTTATGATATTTATTTCTTCTTGCGTCAAATCCCGGAGTTGCGGTTTCTGATTTTGATTTCCAAGTCTTTTCTTATAATTAATTTCAGTCCCATCTACTATCAATTTATCAGAGTGTTCATTTATATGGATGGATTTAATTATATTTTCAATTTGAGCATTATATTTCTTTAGATTATTAATTTTACTATTCGGAAATGTAAGGGACAATATAAAAATGTTATTATCCAAACCAAATTTCCAATATTTAATCATGTATGAATCGTTTTCAATTTGATTTTCTGAAGTTATTGCAACTTTGTATTGTCCTATTTTCTTTTGTTTTAAGTTTTTGCTGTTTATATCTTCTTGTACGTGTTTTTCACCAGCTTTTTTCTCATTTTTGTCTTTAGGTTCAAAACTAATAAAACTTATTCTATAAATAATATCATCATTTTTAGGATTATAAACTAATAGTGTCCCGTTTTCTTCTGTTTCAGTTATAAAACACTTCGGAATACTACATACAAATGTTCCGTCACCAATTATAGTTAATTTTTCTTTTAGAAATGAAAACATTTTATTCTTTTTCTCCTAAGCGCCCCTGTGCAGGCGTCCACATAACAAGTATTACATTAGAATCAAAAAAGAGTCCATAGGCTATACCATTCATCAAGAGATTCCATCAGTTTCTGTTTTTTTTGTACTTGCCATAACGCCTAGCCCCGATTGGAATGGCACGCGCAGCGTGTTCCGACCGAAGGGAGGAATGGAGGCGAAAGCCGGAACCATGGAAAGCGGGTAAATGACGCGGAAGTCTGACCGGACACGAAGTGCCGGGCACAGTAAAACCAATGCATTCGCTCCGAGAAAAGAAGGAAAAAATTCCAGGCTTCTACTTTGTTCCGTACTGTTTTTCTATTTCGGCAATTTGGTCGCGGTAGACGGCGGCCTGTTCGTATTCCAGGCGCTCGGCACAGTCGGCCATTTCTTTTTTGAGGGCTTCGACAAGTTTTTTGCGCTGGGCGGGTACAAAGAGGTTGAGCGATTTTTTTAGGACTTCCAGTGTTACGCTGGCGTTTTGCTCTGCGTCTTCCTTTTGGTGAACGAGTATGTCTTCCACGGCCTTGCGGATTGTCTTTGGGGTAATTCCGTGTTCCTTGTTGTAGGCTTCCTGGATTGAGCGGCGGCGGCGGGTTTCGTCTATGGATTCTTTCATTGCGTCGCTCATGCGGTCTGCGTACATTACGACCATGCCCTCGGAGTTGCGGGCGGCTCTTCCTATTATCTGGATGAGTGACGTTGTGCTGCGGAGGAAGCCTATTTTGTCTGCGTCCAGGATTGCAATGAAGCTTACTTCCGGAAGGTCAATTCCTTCGCGCAAGAGGTTGATTCCAATTAGTACGTCCACTTCACCGGCACGAAGGGACTTTAGGATTTCTACGCGTTCGAATGTGTCTATTTCCGAATGGATGTACTTTACCTTCATGCCAAGGCCAGTAAGGTAGTCGGTAAGGTCTTCCGCCATTTTTTTTGTTAGCGTTAAAACAAGGCTGCGCTCGTTTTTGGCAATGCGCTTTTGGACTTCTACGTAGATGTCCTGCATCTGGCCTTCGCTTGGGCGCACTTCCACGATTGGGTCAAGGAGGCCTGTGGGGCGGATTATCTGTTCAACGATGCGGGTGGATTTTTTTACTTCTTCGGGGCGGGGCGTTGCGGTAACAAAAATTACCTGGTTCATTTTTTTGTTGAATTCGTCTGCTTTTAGCGGCGGTTGTCCAGT
>Ga0247608_10003044_pt1 | contig 20001 bp, 37 predicted proteins | sample 176DNAGHGlowgp2_FD_193490 | JGI IMG/M metagenome (GOLD analysis project Ga0247608, IMG submission 193490) | Sheep rumen microbial communities from Palmerston North, Manawatu-Wanganui, New Zealand - 1766 DNA GHGlow gp2 | ecosystem: Host-associated > Mammals > Digestive system > Stomach > Rumen ...
ATGAGTATAAAAACACAGAAAAACAAAAAGAAAGAGGAGAACACTACAAACATTTATATAGTGAAGTAAAGAAACAAAAAGATGATGTTGTTGAGTATATAAAAAATAATGATTTAATATATAACCATGATTGTGGTGAAATGTTTAGGGTTTTATTAAGAATGTTAGGTGAAATAGATGATAATAACTTTAAGCAATGGAGAAGACTATATAACAATAAACAAAATAAATTATGTTAATTATGGTAAAATGCAGACTTTAGTCTATTATGATAACTATGGTAAAGAGGAATGTGTTTTATATAGTGGTTGTTTAGGAATTGATGAAATTATAATTGAATTAAATGAATTATTTAGTAAAAGGTAGGTGAAATAGAATGAATGATAATGGAATAGAGCAAGACATATTTGAATGTAAAATTTATATTAATGATTTAGAAACTAATAAAAAAAGTAAAGAAATAAACATAACAGATTTGATTTTTGATGATAATTTAGAATTTGAATTTGGTAATTATGAAGATGAAGATTATTTACAATTACCATATAAAGATTTTAAATTTTTTATAAATGATTATTCGGTTACATTTTATAGTCCACAATATCACAAATTACAATCCAACTGGAATAGTTTAAGAGAGTGGTTGGAAAAAGTAGTAAAATTGACAGCAAATATTGATGAAAAAATGACTTGTAAAAATGTATTAAATAAAATGAACGAATTAGAAGGAGTAGATAATGAAAGAAAATAAATTTACTTTATTGTTTGTATTTTTATTCTTATTTACTTTATTTATAGCAAGTATTAGAGTAGATAATGATGATATAAAAATAAAAAGACTAGAAAAAGAAAACATTAGATTAAATAAAGAAATAATTGATTATAAATGGCAAACAGACCAGTATGAATATATGTTTAACAAATATTGTGGATGTGATAATAAATAATGTATGAACTTTGGGCTAAGAAAAGAATAAAAGATGGCATAGGACATCCTTATGAATTTATAACCAATTTCAATAATATTGAAGAAAAATTTTATATGATAGATCAGTTAGATAAAGAAATATATGCCGAATGTATAATCACTAATAATAACAAGTTAATATTTTATTGGGAATTTTTAAATCCTTCAATTAAAAAAACAAATTTGCATTTTAACAAATAATATGTTATATTTAATTTGTGCATAGCACACTTAACCCCTTTTATTCTTTGAATAGGATTTTTAAACCTCCTGTTCTTTTTATTTGCAAATTATTAACTCTTATGTTACAATATACCTAGAATTAAAAGGGAGGGTGATAACATGAGCTTTAACCTACACCCAGACACTAAATTCGATGATTTTGTTGACAATTGCGAGGTGTTAAGAACTCAATATACGGAGTTATTAACGCCTTTTTTTAATGTCCACGCCATCCGTTGCTGGAAAACTATGATTTATTCCTTAAACTTCGCTTATTGGAAGCGAGACAAGATTTGGGAATATCTGAATCTTGACATCGAATTAGAAGAGCTGATAGCAATTAAAAATAAATAGGAGATGATTATTTGAAACACATAACAAAATTAATGATAAATGAATTCAAAATTAAAAAATTAGGTTACGACTTCATGGGCTATTCCTTACAAAAAGGCGACAGTTACACATTCCACCACATAATACCTAAACGAAAAGGCGGCAAATACACGCGAGAAAACGGCGCTATACTTTTTACTACCTCGCACGAATATTTACACAAAATAGAACTATATGAAATTTCCTTATATGATTATATACAACAAGAACTTTTGGACATAAATCACAAAGGAAACGTTGACACAATCAACGTCAAAAGAATACAAGACATTTTAAAATACTTCGAGGATAGATATAAAAACTTTTCAAATTCTAACCACAAAAAATTAATCAAAGAAACATACTTAAAGCGCCAAGATTTTACTAATTAGACAAAACCTTTTTTAAATGTTATAATTTATTTGAAAATTCAAGTGAAAAGTAGGTGGTGGTATGGGTGGCTAAAATTGATGAATGGCTAAAAAAAGATAATCTCATATTACTTGAAGGTTGGGCAAGGGAAGGATTAACAAATGAACAAATTGCTAATAATATTGGCATTAATGTTAAAACTTTATATGATTGGAAAAATAAACAAAGTAAGATATGTAATGCCCTAAAAAAAAACCGTGAAATTGTCGATTTTGAAGTCGAAAACGCTTTATTAAAAAATGCAATGAATGGAAATGTCACAGCACAAATTTTTTGGCTTAAAAACAGAAAGAAACTACAATGGCGAGATAAAGTTAATATCGAAAATGAAATAAACGAAAATGGTGTTCTTAGCGATTTAGTGGAGGCTTTAAACAATGCCAAAAAGTCTTAATGAAATGTTAAACCCAAAACAGATTGATTTTGTTTTAAATGAGGACAGAAGAATTAATTTGCTAAGTGGATCGGTGCGTAGTGGCAAGACGTATGTTTCACTTCTTAAATGGGCTATATTTGTGGGAAAAATGCCGATTGAAGCGGAATTTTTAATGACAGGAAAAACATTAACATCCTTAAAACGTAATTGTCTTGGTTTGTTACAAACATTAGTAGGCAAAAACAACTTTACATTTTCTATAAGCCAAAAATCAGCGAAATTATTTGGGCGGACGGTGTGGCTTGAAGGTGCTAATGATGATAGAGCCGAAGCCAAAATTCGTGGTATGACTTTGGGTGGTGCTTATGTTGATGAGTTAACGCAAGTTCCTCAAGATTTTTATAAGATGTTGTTATCGAGGTTAAGTATTAAGAACGCTAAGTTATATGCAACAACCAACCCAGACACACCTAATCATTGGGTGAAAGTGCAGATAATAGACAATGAGGAAATAGACAAAAAGGTTTGGAATTTTGCGTTGGACGACAACGAGATTTTAAAGAAAGAAAACGAAGAATATTTTGAGCAATTAAAGAAAGAATACAAGTCAATGGGTGGTGTGTTTTTTGATAGATTTATACTTGGCTTGTGGGTGGTTGCTGAAGGGCTTATTTACAAACAATTTGCTAATAATACAGAGTTGTTTTTAAAAGATGAAGCTGTCGATGAAAATGGAAACAAAATTAATTTTTTAATGATAACAATTGGCATAGATTATGGAGCAACAAAAGGTGAAACAGAGTTTAAAGCAACGGGAATAACACAGTATTTTAAGGAAGCGTGGACTATTGGTGAAAAGAAATTGGCTGGGCTATATACACCAGACGAGATATTTAATGCTTTTATTGAATTTTATTATGAGATAGTTAATGAATATGGGAAGGTTACAAGTTCGTTTGGAGATTATGGCGCGTTAGGTCAAGTGTTGACGTATGGTTTAAATAAGAGGTTACAAGAGAAAGGCATTCCACTACACGTTGACGATTGTATTAAGGGTAAGATAATCGACAGAATTTATATGGATCAGATGTTATTTGCACAAGGCAGAAGATTTATATTAAGAAAGTGCAAATATTTAATAGAGGCTTACCAACAAGCTGTATGGAGTGATAAAAAGCCAGATGAAAGGCTTGATGACGGAACAACACCAATAGACGATTTGGATGCTAGCGAATATTCAATGTTCCCATTTTATGATAAATTAATGATGAATATTAAAGGAGGATAATAAATGAATTTAGAAAAGTATTTGCAAGAAAAATATAACTACAACCCAGAAGTTAAAAACCAGATGGCAAATTATATAACGCAATGGAACAGTTGGTATGTTGGAAATGTTAAAAGTTTCCACAATTATTTTATTTATAATGGTAATAGGAAGATAAAACAAAAGAGATTTACAATGAATATGGCAAAGAAAATCAGTGAGGACTGGTCTGATATTCTTTGGAGTGAGAAGTGTGAGATATCGTTAAAAAACGACGAATCACAGAAACAATTTGATGAGTTGATTAATAATTTAGATTTGTATGCAGTTATTAACCAAGCATTGGAAAAAAGTGGAGCGTTAGGAACTGAATGTGCAGTTGTTAGTGTATATGATATAGTTTCAAACGAAGATAGCATGACACTTGATGTTAGCGATGCAAAAACAAGGGTTGATTTGGTTGATATAGATTGGATATTTCCACTAAGTTGGAACAATAAAGAAATAACCGAATGTGCTTTTGGTAGCGTTGAATATTTTAAAGGCAAGAAGTATATAGTTTTGTCGGTGCATAAATTAAATGACAATGGCAATTATATTATTTATAATCATTTGTTTAGCGATGACAACGGCAATTTAATTGAAATAGTAGACAACGAAAATACAATTAAGGAATTTGATACAAAATCAAATGTTAAATGGTTTAGTACATTTAAGCCATTGTTGACTAACAACTTATTTAACAATTCACCTTTTGGAATACCACACTATGCAAACGCAATCGATAATATGATGGCTGTTGATATTTCGTTTGATGCTTTAAAAAATGAGATTAAGGATGGCAGGAAAAGAACTTTTGTAAGAGCCGATATGTTTAACTATGACAATGGCACACAAAGGATGGTCTTTGATCCAGAAGATGTATCAGTTTATCAGTTACCTAAAGGGGCAACAAAAGACGACTTAATCCAAAGCGATAGTGATGATTTGAGAACTGAAAAACAGATTAACACATTAAATACTAATTTGAATATATTAGGAGACGCTGTTGGTTTTGGTGAGAATCATTATCATTTTGATGGCTCTAATTTATCAACAGCAACGGCTGTAATAAGTTCAAATAGCAAATTATTTAGACGTAAGAAAAAACTCGAGGTTGGATATGAAAGCGCGATTTATGATTTAGTTAAAGCAATATGTTACGCGTCAACTCAATTTGGAAAGTATAATATTAATACTGAAGATATGGTTATACAATTTGATGATAGTATAATTGAAGATAAAGAAGCAGAAAGCAACAGAGCATTAAGAGAATTGCAAGCTGGTGTTATAGGTAAAGCTGAATATCGTGAGAAGATATTTGGAGAAACAGAAGCAATTGCAAAAGAAAAGATACAAGAGATAGAAGAAAGCGAACCGAGTATTGAAAGTTTGCTAGGAACAAAACCAAATGTTAAAGAAGAAGAGGAGGTTGTAGAAGATGTTAGTCAAGGTAACTAAAGACACAGTTAAAATTGTTGAAGAGGATTATATATTAAATAAAGGCGAATACAAAGTAAATAGATGTTATTTTGAGTTTAGTGATGAATATACTGACGATTTAGTTAAGAAAGCTATATTTGAACATGGAGATGTAAAAATTGAGGTCGTAATCGCTAATAACGAGTGTGATATACCTTATGAAGTATTAAATTTTAGCACGTTTGAAGTTAGAGTATATGCTTATCAAGTTGATGGCAATGATTTAATTTTAAGATATTCACCAACTTATACAAACGCTTATTTAAGAGAAGGTAGTTATGACGCAGATGCATCACAAGGGGAAGAAATAACGCCAAGTCAATATCAACAATATGAGCAGGCTTTAAATGATGGGCTTGTTGAGGTAAATAGCAAGCTTAATGACGTTGACACAGCAATAACTGAAACTAATAATTTAGACATAACAGTTTCTAAATTAAACAAAATAACAACTGTTGCTTTAACAAAAAAAGACAGTACAGTTGAAACAGTGCAAATATTAGATGGACAACAAGGTGAAACAGGAGAACAAGGTCCACAAGGCCCACAAGGAGAAAAAGGCTCTAAAGGTGATACTGGTGCAACTGGACCACAAGGGCCAAGAGGTGAGCAAGGTCCTAAAGGTGATACTGGCGAAACTGGTCCAGCAGGAAGAGATGGAGTAATACAATATACAGCTGGAAGTAATATAACAATTACAAATGATACAATTTCGGCTAATTTAAGTAATTATTATAATAAAACTGAAGTTAACAATTTAATAGCATCAGCAATTGGTGATGTATTAGGAGGTAGTTATTAATGGCAAGAACTGATACATTGACTAATTTCTTAACAGATGTTGCAGATAGTATAAGAAGTAAAACAGGCAAAAGCGATGCAATAGCTTGTGAAGATTTTGATACTGAAATAGAAAGTATTTCTGGTGGTGGAGATTTGCCAGAAAAAGGCGTTGTATTTAGTGAATATGATAGTGATGGATATCCCACTAAAGTTGAATTTGTAGGTATGACTACAATGCCAGATTACTGCTTTTATAATAATAATGCTCAATTATCAATTACATCAAAAATTTCTAATGTAAAATTAAATAATGTAACTAATATTGGAAGACAAGCTTTTCATTTTAATCAAGGTCTTCAAGAAATGCCAACGAATAATTTGTTGACATCAATAGGAGTTGGAGCATTTGGTTATTCTAAAATTACAAGTTGTAACATTCCAAATAGCGTTACAACACTTAAAAATAGTGCCTTTTCTTATTGTTCAATGTTAACAACTGCTGTTTTGTCAGATTCATTATTAACTTTAGAAGATAGTACATTTTCAAATTGTACAAGTTTGTCATCAATAAATTTAAAAAATATAACATCTGTAGGAGCTAATGCTTTTCAAAATTGCTCTAATTTAGAAACAATAGACTTTTCTAATGTAACACAAATAAAAAGTGGTGCTTTTAATGGCTGTTCAAAATTAAATTTTACAAAATTGCCAGATTCTTTAACAAATTTGGGAACTACTGCTTTCAATTATTGTACTAGTTTAAAAAAATTTAGTGTAAAAAATTTAAGTGCAATGAACGGTGGTGGAACATATAATACTTCTTTTGGCAATTGCACAGGATTAAAGCAAGTTTGGATTGGGGATAGAATCACTGGGTTAAATAGATATGTTTTTTATAATTGCACTGCCTTAGAAAAAATATATATAGATAAGCCTAGAGCAACAGTGGAAGGTTTTGCAGGGTATACATATGCATTTATGAATGACACAACCAAAACAGGAATAATAGTATGTAATGATGATGCGGGCTTTATAACACGAGAAGAATTTGATGCGTTAGAAATTGAATAGGAGTTGATAGAATGTTATCTGATGAAGTTTTAGAAAAAGTAATTGCTAGATTAACTGACAGAATTAACAAAGGCAACGAATATATAATAAATGAAATTGGCAAAAGTATTGGACAATTAAGAACAGTTACGCCATCTAAAGCTCATCAGTTAGGTCAACTTTTAAAATATGGTGGTAGCTATGAAAAAATAGTTCAAAAGCTTGCGGAAATTACTGATTTAAACACTAAAGACATTTATAAAATATTTGACGAAGTTGCTAAAAATGATTATGAGTTTGCAGAACAGTTTTATAATTATCGTGGTGTTGATTATATTCCTTATGCAGAACATAGTGTTTTAAACAATACAGTTAATGCCATTGCAAATATGACAGCTGGCGAATATGTTAATTTATCAAACACAAGTGCTATTGGATATGCAATAAAAGATAATGTTGGTAATTTAGTTTTTAGAAACATAAAACAAATATATTATCAATTAATAGATGAAGCAATATTAAATGTAGGAACTGGTAAAGAAACATTTGATAGTGCTATGTATAGAAAACTAAAAGAAGTTGGAGAAAGTGGATTGAAGGTTGTATATCCAACCACATATATTGGTAAAGATGGGAAAGAACATCATTATGCAAGAAGGTTAGATAGTGCGTTAGCAATGAATATGAGGGATGGATTAAGGCAATTACACAATGAAACACAACAACAATTTGGCAAAGAGTTTAAAAGTGATGGTGTAGAAATATCAGTCCACCTTAACCCTGCACCAGACCACGAAAATGTACAAGGACATCAATTTAGTAATGAAGAGTTTAAAAAATTTCAAACGGATCAAGATTGTTATAGCTATGATGGAACATTTTATCCAGCTACTTCAACTGAAACAGGACATGATAGGCGTTCAATAGGTGAATACAATTGTTATCATTATGTATTTAGTATAGTACTAGGAATTAGTAAACCTGAGTACACCCAAAAACAATTACAAGAAATAATTGATAATAATAACAAAGGATTTGAATTTGAAGGCAAACATTACTCTAATTATGAAGGAACTCAGTTACAAAGGAAAATAGAAACTGAAATTAGGAAAGCAAAAGATAATCAAATAATTGGTAAAGCTAGTAAAAATGTGAAGTTAATTGATGAAAGTCAACAAAGGATAACGCAATTGACTAGTAAATATAGGCAACTAAATAAAGCAAGTGGCTTACCAGATGCAATTTCAAGAGCTAGAGTAGTAGGCTACAAAAGAGTTGCAAAAAGCAAATTAAAGTGATATAATTTAATTGTCTTTTCATAGACAAAACCTCTGTTCGAGAATAGCTGCCTTTTATAGGTAGCATTAGAGTAGTTGCAGTCCGTTGTAATCATTAATTTGATAGGGCAGTCCTAAAATAATTGGTGTAACTATTCTAATGGTGCTTATAAAAGCACTGAATAGAGGACTTCGGCTCAATATTATGTGAACGCAGAAATGCGTTCTTTTTTATTTTTTTGTAAAATTTTTAAAAATGTATTGACATATTAATATATTAACGTTAATATATATTTGTAATAAAGAGGAGGTAAATAAAATGAAAAAAAGAAGATATTTAAAAAAGTGGGTTGAGGTTGTGTTAGTTATGGTATTGTTAATATCATTAATGGTATTAGGTGGAGAAAGTGAGACATACTTTTTAATAAGCAAATTAGTGTCATTACCAATTGTTTTAACAAGTGGGTATATTTTATTTAAGTATAGTAAAATTGAAGAATAGGAGGTGTTAAAACGTGAGATTATGGCATTATAAATTAATTCCAGTGCTACCTAACACAATGTTGGTTAGTCAATGGCGTGAATGTATCGCTATTAAAAGACAATGGCAATTAGGCACTTTAAAGCATAGATTAGTAAGTTATGTTAAAAATTATGATAAGGCATTATTTTATGAATATACTTTAAAAGTAAGAGATGAAATGATAAACAAAAATATTAAATTCAAAGATAAATATATTGATGAAATTTTTGGTTTTTGTTTCCCTAATGGTTATAAAATAATGGGTATTGATAAATATGAAGAACACAATGATCGTTATCTAAAACAATGTTATTACAACTTACAAGAAAAATATGATAGAGGTATTATTACAAAAGAAGAATGGCAAAAGATAGATGAATATTACATAAGAGAAGTTATGGGTTATGGAAATTAATTAAAAGTGAGGTGGAATGAAATGAATGAAAATAATATAAAAGCATTATTTCCTGAAGGTGTAGAAAAGATAACTATATCTAAAAATGATTATGATAGATTGTTTGGACAATTAACTTACGAAAATATAGTTTTACAATCCAAAATAGACAAGGCGAGAAAAATAATAGATAGATATTCAAGAGTAGTTGATTATGATGATGAAGTTTCTATTGATGTCTTGTATGAAATTGATGATATTTTAAAGGAGGATAAATAATGCCAAAATTAAGCAAACTATATTACATAACATCAAAAGGCGAACGAAAGATAAATTGTTACAACGTGCAAATACCTAAAAAGGTAGTTAGCGAAACTGATATTGAAGATAATGACATAAAAATATATGCAGAAAATAATAAAATAATAATAGAAAAGGAGTAAAAATGAAAAATGTTCATTATATGACTAGGTTAGAATTAGAAGAGGAACTAATAGAAAGAAGATTACAAGTGCAAAACTTAATACAAGAAGTAAAAAGAAAAGATGAATATATTAGAATTTACTCGGATGGTTTAAATAAAATTATGGAGAAAGAAAGTGAAAAAGAAAATGGAAAGAACAGGAATGCAAAAGAGAAAAAAAGAATTATATGAAAAAGCGATAAATAATTTAAAAGAAGCGAGCAAAAGACAATTTGCAATAATAAAAAAACAACAAGCGCAAATTAACAAATTAAATAGAGAAAATGTAGGCTTAGCTAGGGAATTAAGAATAGCAACAAATAAATATACAAAATTGTTAGAAGAAGTAAGAGGTAAAGATAAATGAATAAAACGAAAAAGGAATTAATGGGGGATATTGATGATTTGATGAGAATAATTGCTTTTTATATTGATGAAGATATTTTAATAAATGGCAAAGAAGAAATATTAGAAAAATTAAAAAAACAAAGAAAAAGAAATAATATTTTATGTATAATTTGTTATATGTTAACAACAATACTATTATGTGGTAGTTTTTATCTTTTAGGGCTAATTAATTAATTTGTCCTTTTTTTTGTTTTATAGTATAATTAGTTTGTAAGAGTGTCAGAAGGAGATAAAATATGGTTACTACAATCTTAAACACAATAATTACATTTATAATAAGTGGTACTTTGGGGTATTGTGTAAGTGTGATAAAAAATTATAAAAAGAAATTAGTGCAAGCGAAGAAAAATGAAAACATGCAAAATATGGCATTATTAACTTTATTAAAAGTTAATTTAATAAATACATATTTTGTATATAGTGAATTAAAACAAATACCAGATTACACTTATCAAGGCTTCTTAGATACTTTAGCGGTATATGAAAGCTTAGGTGGTAATGGTTATTTACATACTATTGCAAAAAAGATGGAAGATTGGGAGATTATAAAGACAGACATTTTAAAATAATGTCTTTTTTTATTGCAAAAAAACAATTTTTATGTATAATAAATGGGCGTTAGGGGGAAAAGTGTATGAAAAAGCCACATTTTTATTATGACATGACAAAAGAAACATATGATTTTATAATTAAAAAAGGTATATTAAGAGAAAGTAAAAAAGAAAAAACGATTCTTGATATGTGTCTTGAAGGCAAAAGTATAAAAGAAATAATGATTATGACAGGTTATTCACCACGAACAATAAATTATAGAAAAAAAGACATTTACGAAAAAATAAATAAATATTTTTTTTAAACAACAATTTGCGTTTATTTGCGTTTATTTGCATTTTTTTGCGTTAATTTTGCACTCGTATTTTTAAGTGATGGTATATTATAAGCAACCAAAGAGGGATAATATGATTGAAAAACTTAAAATAAAAGCAATTTATGATGATTTTTTAAAAAATGTAAAATTAAGTGAAGAACAGATTAAGATATTGGATATGTTAATAAAAAAAGAAAGTATAGTTAAAATAAGTATGGAAATTGGTATGAGTAAAAGAACAGTAAGTTATGAAATTAAAAAAATAAAATTACTATATGAAGATTATTATAAATTACAATTATCTAAAGCATTATTGTTATTATAATTCTTTTTTTTTGCACTTTTATATTAATAATAAAATTTATAATTTAATTGAAAGGAGATATTAAGAAGTAAAAACTCTTACCTGTAAATATCTTCTTTCTTTTTATTTAAGGAGATGAATTATGAAAGATATAGATGAGATGTTTAAAGATATATTGAATAATGATAATGAAGATATGTTTGATAATAATTCATGGATAATGCCTATAATTATTTTAGCATTATTAAGTAAAGATAAATTAGAAAATGCACAACCAATTATAAATATATTTTTAGGAGATGAGTAATATGTATGGTAATCCTTATATGCCACAAACTTTTAATAGGCAAGAAGCAGTTGATAGAATAAACGCACAAATGAACGAACTTGAAAAAATGAAACAACAAATGCAACAACCACTGCAACCACAACAACCAACTAATTTAACACAAAATTTCCAACTTACTCCAACAAATAACAATGTTATAAGATATGCAACTTCAATTGATGAGGTTAATAGAGATATGGTTATTGGAGACACACCATATTTTAGTAAAGATATGTCAGTTGTATGGATTAAAAATACAAAAGGGGAGATTAAGACATACGAACTAACAGAAATAATTCCAAAAGATGAAAAGGATATTTTAATAGCAAATTTACAAATGCAAATAGAAGATTTAAGAAAGGAAATAAAAGAAAATGCAAAATCAAGTAATGATGATGTTGATGAATCAATTAAAAATAAAACAACCACAAATGTATCAAGTACTAGAGCAAGCACAAAAAAATCAAAGTAATCCAATAGATATGTTAAAAGAAGTAACAAAAAATTATACTCCAGAGCAAATGAATGGTTTGTTTGAAAGAGCTAAACAATTTGGTGTATCTGATGACATTTTAAAGAAGGCACAAGAAGAAACAAAAAAAGAATAAAAAATATGCTATTTATCAGCATATTTCCACAAAAAACCTTTGGTAATATTTCTGTTGCTTTTATTATTGCAACATTCGCTAATATGAGAAGTTTTATAAAAAATATTAGCTTCTTTAATGCTATTCCAAGTTTTAATAAAATTACCTTTTAGATCATATTGATTAACTTTTTTTCTACTAGGATTTAATCCATATTTATAAGCGTGAACATTATTTTCTCTAGGAGTACACCATTCAAGATTTTTAATATTGTTGTTTAATTTGTTTCCGTCTATATGATTAACATAAGGTTTGCTATTTTTGTTAACTATAAAATTTTCTGCAACTAAACGATGTATATGTGCTCTTAAATGTTGATTATTCTTCCATAGACTTACAACATAATAGCCTGTATTATCTATTGTTTGTTTTAAAATTTTTTCATTAACCAACCTTTTTGAGTTGCCGTTTGTGTTTACATATCTTTTAAGAGATTTAACTCTACCAAAGTTACTAATTTGATATAATCCTTCGTATTCTTTAATATCTTTCCATATTTCTTTCATAAAAACACCTCTTTCTATGAAATAAACAAAAAGACTTATACAAGCACTGGAGTTTATTGTCGAGATAAGTTCCAATGCTTATATAAATCTTTCTGCTTATCTCGACATATTCATTATATCATATTTTGGATATTAAGTAAAGAGATTTAAAAATATAGAAAGAAAGGAGAGAAAAAAAAGAATGAACGGAAACGGAATTCAACCTACTGTGGAATTAGCAACAACTAACGGAGCTAATGGATTTGCTTATCCATATCCAGTTATGAATGGAAATAGTGGATTTGGTGGCTTCGGAAACGATGGAGCACTATGGTTAATCGTATTGCTTGCTCTTATCTGGGGTGGAAACGGAAACAACGGATTTGGTGGCTTCGGTGGTAACTCTTTTGACAATGGTTACGCATGGCTAAGCAACGGACAAAAGGAAATCATGAACAACACTAACAATGGATTTGATACATTACATTTATCTAATCAAATTGAAGGTGTAAGAGACGGTGTTTATGGTATTTCTAACCAAATGTGTAATAGCACTGCTGACATAGTTAGTGCTGTAAACAATGGTTTTGCCAATGCTGAAATTGCTGATAATTCAAGACAAATTGCTAATATGCAACAAGCATTTAACAACCAAATTGCCACATTACAAGGATTTAATGGTGTTACAAGTCAATTAGCTGATTGCTGCTGTGAAAATAGGTTAGGAATTGCTAACTTAAATTCAACTATTTTGGCTGAAAATTGTGCTGATAGAGCTGCTTTAGCTGATGGATTAAAAGATGTATTAATCAATCAAACTGCTAATACACAAAGAATTTTAGACCAATTATGTAACGACAAAATTGATGCTAAAAACGAAAAGATTGCAGAATTACAAAGAGAAGTATTAATGAAAGATTTACAAGCTAGTCAAGTTGCACAAACTGCTGATTTAAGAGCAAACAACGCAACAGTCGCTAACCAGCTCGTAGCAGAACTTCGCAGTTGCCCTATACCATCTCAACCGGTGTACGGAAATCAACCGATATTCACTTGCCAACCAAATTATGGTTGCGGATGTGGATTTAACACAACAAGTCAATTTATTTAATACCGTGTAATTACACGGAATAGCATAGAAGTAGATTACTACTAACTCGATTACGAGAACTTGCTAACAGGTCCGGTTAAGAGTGAAAAAACCGGACGATTTAAGAATAGGCAAGTCCTATTCTTTTTAATTAAGAAAGGAGAGATATAATGATTGAAACTATAATTAATGAACCTCTTGCCCTGCCAAGTAATGCAAGTCCAGTAACTTTTGACGAGACTGACATAAGAACTAGATGTGCTACTTGTAATTGCAATGGGTGGTTAGATTATTCAAATGGTAATCCTAATTTTAAAATATTTGGAAATGGTTACACAGGTTATTATGATGTGGAATTTAGTGCCTCTGTTAGCAGTGCCAATCCGGGCGTTATCGCCATAGCACTTTTTCAGGACGGTGTCCTTATTCCCGACACGTTGAGAGCTGTAACAATTGCAGCAGCAGATGATTACGAAACTGTTTCATTTGATAAAAAGTTAAGAGTATGTCCTCGTGGAACTACAAACATTTCTGTGCAATCAGTTTCAAGTGTGCCTACGCCTACTGACCCTACAACACCAATAGCAACTACACAAGCAATTATAACTAACGCAACATTTAGTATATCTAGGCTTAATAGATAATGAATAATAATATAGTTGATAATTTAGGTTTAGTTTTACAAGCATTAAGTCTTCAAATATTATTTAGAGATTATAACAATGTTGATTTAATGCAAGAGTTAAGATTACAAGATGAAACATATTTTAAAAAAATAATTGAACAAAATGAAGAAATAATTTCCCTTTTAAGAAAGGAGGAAAATTAATGGAAGAACTAATTAAAAAATCAAAAGAAGCAATTGAAAGAACAATAAAAGAAGGAATTACCACAACAAATATAGATAATTTATATAAATTAGTAGATATATATAAAGATGCAAAGGAGGTAGAAGATATGAATTACGGAAATTATGGTGGTAGACGTGCTGGATATGACACTTATGGACGTGATAGTTATGGTAATTATGGAAGAGATAATTATGGTAGACGTGGATATGACATGAGATATCGTGGCGATGAAGAAATAGATAGAATGTCTGGTGAATATGGAAGATATATGGAAAATCGCAATAGATATGGTGCTAGCGAAGAAACAGACAAATCATTTCATTACATGATAAAAGCACTTGAAGATTTTATTATGGTATTGCATGAAGAAGCTGATACACCGAAACAAAAACAAATGCTTAATGAAACATTACAAAGAAGTATGAGATAAATATGGCTTATAGATATTATAATGCCAACCCACTAAAAAGATATACCCCAGACTGTGTTATTAGGGCAATATCGTGTGCAACCAATAAACCTTGGGACTATGTTTATGATTACCTAAGTGATATAGCACAATATGAGGGAACTTTATTTGATAAGAGAGAATTTGTTAGAGACTATTTAGATAGAACATATAAACGATTGGACGGGTTACATGGTAGTGTAGGTTATATATCTTCATTATTTCCTAACAATATACTTTTAATTACAATGAACGGACATATTGTTTGCTCTAAAAATGGTGTAATATATGATACATTTGATTGTCGAGATAGACAAGTTGAATATGTTTGGTTAATTAAATAAAAGGCATTTTGCCTTTTTTTATTTGTATGTTATAATATATTTGGTGGTAACATGAAAATTGCAATTGATAAAAATAGTTTAACTGCAATTAAAAAAGACGGCAATGAATATATATATTTGTTTGATAAAGAACCACTTGATGACTTGTTAAAGACAAAATTGCATTGTATTAGATATGATAAGTGTGATTTTGTAGATATTAATTTAACTGAATATGATGTCGATTGTATAAAGAAAGCAAAAATTACAGATAAAGATTATGATAAAATTGAAAAGATAGATTATAAGATAGGAATTATTATACCTAATTATAATTATGCACACACAATTGATAAATGTTTAAATTCAATTGCAAATCAAACATATAAAAATTACGAAGTTATATTTATTGATGATATGAGTACAGATAATTCTGTTGATATTGCTTATAAATATGTTGAAAAATTAACTGATATTACCATTGTAAAATTAAAACAAAAAAGATATAATGGTGGGGCGAGAAATGAGGGCTATTTATATTTAAGCGATAATGTTGATTATGTTTGGTATGTTGATAGTGATGACTGGTTATATGATGAATATGCGCTAGAAAAGATAAATAATAGGTTACAAACAAAACCAGATGTATTATTTGTTGGTATGGCTAGCTATAAGAATAATAAATTAAAAATATGCCATACGCCTGAATATAAAGACAAATATGAAGCTATACAAGGTTGGTCAGGTAGTTGCGGAAAAGTTATTAAAAAGAACTTAGCAACTAGACAAGAATGTCTTTATAATGAAGGTACACTTAAAGAAGATAAAAACCAACATTGCAAAATATGTATTTATATGAATGATTTTAAATTATTACAAGAGCCTGTGTATGTTTGGAACCAACAAAACACTAAATCAATAACAACAATAAGAGAAAAAGTAATATGGGGAACAAGCACAATAAGACATTATGCTGATACATTACAGTTAGCATTAAGTGTTAAGGGAAAAGACGCAATAATAGATAAAATATTAGAGGAAAGAGTTAAAAAATGTAAAGCAGAAATGGATAGTGGAAGGGATAGGCAATGGTAAATGAAATATATAATTTTAAGTGATGGAATGCCAGAAGGATTTAAAATGCCTAGACAATTGTGCTTAATAAATGGAGAGCCAATAATAAAAAGGACAATAAGACTTTTAAAAGAAAATGGAATTACAGATATTATAATAACGTCACACGATAAAAGGTTTGATAATTTAGGTGTAGAAAGATATGAGCCTAAGTATAACGATTGGAATTACAAAAGCAAAACTGGATATTGGTTAAGTGCGTTTCCAATAGAATTATTAAATCAACCTATCACATTTTTGTTTGGTGATGTTTATTACAGTGAAAACGCAATAAAGATAATAGTCAATACAGAAGCAAAAGAAAATTTATTTTTTTGCACCTATGAAAACAAAGATGAAAAATATATAAAGCATCATGACGAGCCGTTGGCATATAAAGTAGTTGATTATGTAATGTTTAAAGAACATATTGATAGAGTTAAAACATTAAAAGATGAAGGCAAATGTTGTAGGGAACCAATTGTGTGGGAATTATATAGAAGTATGAATAATCAAGACATAAATACTCATGCAATGACTAACAATTATATAGCTATCAATGACGAAAGTTGTGATATTGATACTTTTAATGATATAATAAATTTGGAGAAAAAAATAGGAGGAATTAAAATGATTAAAGTAGAAGTTATTGAAAAATTTACATTAGCAGATTACAAAAAATTAAAAAATGTTGAAAAGGTAATGACAAGACAAGAAAATGAATTTGGTGTTGGAGATACTTTTGAATGTGATAAAGAAATGGCTGATTATTTGACTGGCAATAATGCTTTCAAAAAAGAAGTTGTTAAAGTTATTGAGGTTAAACCTGAAAAAGAAAAAACAATTAAATTAGATAAAGAAGATTTAACAAATGCTTATTTAGATGACAAACCAATTAAACCTAAAAAGAAAAGAACAAGTAAGAAATAGTCTTTTTGACTATTTTTTTTATTTATGCTATTATTTATGTAGAGTTGGAAACAGCTTATATCTTAACACTCGTGGACGAGACCACGAAAAAAAGCGAAGGGAGAGATAATATAATGCGTGAATTTTTGAAAGGACTTGATTTAGACAAAGAAACAATTGACACAATCATGGCGGAACATGGTAAACATTTAACGGGATTAAAAGAGAAAAATAATGAATATGAAGAAAAAATCAAAGGTTATGAAAAACAAATTAACGAGTTAAATGGAACAATTGAAGAGGATAAAAAGTCTTTGGAAAATTTACAAAATGTAACAAATGAAAACAAAGATTTAAAAGCTCAAATTCAAATGAGTGATAGCAATGTTAAAAAGGAATTTAGTAAATTTGTTACAAGTGAAGTTATGTCAAATGTAAATGATGACACAGACTTCAAAACAGCACTTGAAAGCTACAAAAAAGAAAATCCACAATATTTTGGAGATACAGTAGTTAAGAAAGTGCAAAGTTCACCAGTTTTAAATGGTGGACAACAACCAACAAGCACTAATGATATTATGAATGATATTTTAAGAAGTGCTACACAAAAATAAAAAAAAGAAGGAGAGATAAAATGGCAGGTATAGTTAGAAATGACGTTGACGCTCTAATAGAAACTCAAGTTGCTAATGAAATATTTGAGGGAACTGTTAGACAATCAAAAGCATTGTCAATGTTAAAAAGATTACCAAACGCAACTAGTGATAAAACAAAAATTAGAGTTTTAGATTCACTACCAGTTGCATATTTCGTTGATGAAACAACAGACAACGGAAGAAAAAATATTACAAAATTAGCTTGGGACAAAAAATTTATTAATATTGCTGAATTAGCAGTAATCGTTCCAATAAAAGAAAACTTATTAAATGATAGTTCAATTGATATTTGGGCTACTGTAAGACCAAGAGTTGAGGAAGCATTTGCAAAGAAAATAGATAAAGCTATATTCTTTGGAACTGATAAACCAACTGATTGGAGAAAAGGACTTGTTCCATCAGTTATTGATGCTGGAGCAGAAGTTGATGAAACTGGACATCTTTACAGTGACATCAATGATGTTATGACTAAAGTTGAAGAAAGTGGATATGAAGTTAATGGTATCTTAGGTGGTGTTGGATTAAAAGGTAAATTCCGTATGATGACTGACACAACTGGACAACCATTAAATACAACAGAAATTGGTTCTGTAAGAAGAGAATTTGTAGACAATGGTGCTTGGGATAAAACAGCTTCTACATTAGTTGCTGGTGACTTCACTCAAGCAGTATATGCTATAAGACAAGATATTACTTATAAAGTATTAACAGAAGCAGTTATTCAAGATCCATCAGATGGTTCTATACTTTATAACTTAGCACAAGATGATATGGTTGCATTGCGTGTAGTTATGAGACTTGGATGGGAAATTCCTAACCCAGTTAATGCAGAAAACGAAACTGAAGCTAGATTCCCATTTGCAAGCTTAAAACCAGAAGGAACAGTAAGTTTATAATTTAGATAAAGGAGGGCATTATGGAATTTAGTGGACAATACCTAACGTATGAACAATATAAGGCTTTGGGTGGCACTTTAGACCGAATGCCTTTTGAACTATTAGAATACGAAACTAGAAAAAGAATTGACGAAAGAACTCAAAATCGTTTAAAAAATATTGAAGATATTCCACAAGAAGTAAAAATGTGTATGTTTAAATTAATGGGTGTTATGTCAAGTTATGATGAGGGGCTTGATACCGTAAGTAGAAATATTGCCAGTGAAAATACGGACGGGTATAGCGTAAGCTATGTTACTGGTAGTCAAATACAAGAGGTATTAAAAACCAAAAATAAAGAACTTGACGATATCATAATGACGTATTTAAACGGTGTTATAGTTAATAATGAACATATATTATTTTTAGGAGTAAATTAATGTTAGTAAATAATAGCGTAACAATTTATCATAAGATGTTTGATAAAAATGAGCGAATTGAAAAGTGGATTAGATTTAATTATGATAAAGTTTGGTTTTTTGGAGGTAGGGGTGCTGGAATAAATAAAGGTTATGACAATGCTAATGATGTGGAGATAAGAATATTTTATAAATTGAATGAAAATTTGAATATAAAAGCGTTTAGTATTGGAGACATTATTGTAAAAGGCACTGTTACTGATGATATAAATACACAACAAGATTTAAAAGGATATGAAGTTTATAATATTACAAGTATTAATGATAATACATTTGGTACAAATCCACATATTCATATTGGAGGCAAATGATGGCAATTAGAATTAATTCACTTGAAAAAATTAAAAAAAGATTAAATATTGAAGATGGTGGAAAAGCACATAGTTTTTTTATTAATTTGTGTTATAAAAAGATGGATAAATTTGTTCCAATGAGTGCTAAAGAAAGCGCTGGAAATTTAAGAACAATAGTTGATATTAATACAAATAGTATAACATATCAAAGCCCTTATGCTAGTTATCAATATTTTGGCAAAAGAAAAGACAGAAGTCACGTTGTCAAAAATTATAC
>Ga0247608_10003045_pt1 | contig 19992 bp, 15 predicted proteins | sample 176DNAGHGlowgp2_FD_193490 | JGI IMG/M metagenome (GOLD analysis project Ga0247608, IMG submission 193490) | Sheep rumen microbial communities from Palmerston North, Manawatu-Wanganui, New Zealand - 1766 DNA GHGlow gp2 | ecosystem: Host-associated > Mammals > Digestive system > Stomach > Rumen ...
AGACCTAATGCAGAGCTCGTTGCACAGGGTTTAGGCAACATGGCATCCGCATGCTTCGGCGGTATCCCTGCAACAGGTGCAATCGCAAGAACTGCAGCAAACATCAAGAACGGCGGTAAGACACCTATAGCCGGCATGGTCCACGCCGTTACACTCCTTATCGTAGTCGTATTCCTTATGCCCTACGCAAAGCTCATCCCCATGCCCTGCATCGCAGCTATCCTTTTCCAGGTCGCATACAACATGAGCGGCTGGAGAAGATTTGTTAAGCTCATAAAGAGCTCACCCAAGAGCGACATCGTTGTCCTCCTTATCACTTTCGCGCTCACTGTTATCTTCGATCTCGTCGTAGCAATCGAAGTAGGCGTGCTCCTTGCAGCAGTCCTCTTCATGAAGAGAATGAGCGAGGTTACACAGGTTGAAGGCTGGAAGGATTTCGATCCCGAGAACGACCCTGACAGCATCGACTTAAGAGTGCTTCCTGAACACACTCTCGTATATGAGATCTCCGGTCCTATGTTCTTCGCATCAGCAGGAAAGATACTTCAGATCTCACCTAAGGAAGATACAAAGGCTTTGGTGCTCCGTATGAGAAGCGTAAGCACGATCGATGCAACGGCAATGAAGAATCTTGAGATCCTGGCAGAAGACTGCAAGACAAGAGGAGTCCAGCTCATCATGTCACATGTAAACGAGCAGCCCATGAAGGTCATCCGGAAGGCAGGCTTCTACGATAAGCTCGGAGAAGAAAACTTCTGTGCGCATATCGACGACGCACTTGCCAGAGCCCAGAAGATCTCAGCTCCCGCAAAGCAATAATAGACACCCGTTCCTTTTTATTTAACGATATTCTTGACCCAGACACCCGACCTTACGAAGAAGTAGGCAATAAGGCACTTAACGACTTCCATTCCGCGTACGATGGCTATCATCCAGGATACCGAAATGCCTGTATATCTGCTGAGATAATACGCCAGCGGAACCACGAGCACCCATGTATATACACTGTCGAAGATGACCGTGATGACCGTGTTGCCGCCCGATCTGATAATGAAGTATGAAGCGTGTGTATAAGCGCAGAACGGCATCATCACGGCAGCGATCAGGATGAAGTTCGATGCCAGGTGACGGATATAGTCCGTAGTGTTATAGAGCAGCGGGAACACAGGAGCGAGGCCGACCATTATGGCTGCGAAAACGATTCCGCATACGACTGTGAATCTTCGCATTGCATAGGCCTTCTTCTTGGCACCTTCGAGTTCGCCCGCACCAAGGATGTGACCCATCATTATGCCTACAGCTTCACCCATAGCAAGGAAAGCCACGCCCATGAGATTCCAGAGGGTGGATTCGATGTTGATCGCAGCTACCGATACAAGACTCCTGTATGAATAACACTGGTTGACGGTGGTCATTCCCAAAGACCATAAAGTCTCGTTAGCCATGAGGGGCAGCGCCTTTAAGAAGAACTTCAGTGCCAGTTCCTTCGGCACCGTGAAATTCGTGAATGCGCCCTTTATGAACGGGAAGAGTTTAGAGTTCTTTCCGGTATAAATAACGAGGATACCGAGCTCTACGAACCTTGAGATAACCGTTGCTATAGCGGCACCGACGGCACCTAATGCAGGAAGTCCGAAATGGCCGTAGATCAAAAGCCAGTTGCCGGCAAGGTTAACGAGGATCGCTGCAAGTGAAGCAAACATCGGAACCTTGGTAGAGCCCAGGTCTCTTAATGTTCCGGCATAAGCCTGAGTGATTCCGATCGGGATAAGGCTTATAAGGATAACGTGCATATAGTCGACGCCGATCTGAAGAGTCTCAGCCGCATCGGCAGGATTGCCCTCACCGAGAAGGAAAAGGTTGATGAGATTGGGCGCCCAGATAAAAAGGATCACGGTGCATATCGCTGAAAGGATCGTGTTGAATACGATCTTAAAGCGGAATGTATAACGGATGCCCTCCGTATCGTCGTTACCCTTAAACTGGGCAGTGAATATGCCGACGCCGGCAGTTGCGCCGAAGATGACAAGGTAGAAAACGAAGATCAGCTGGTTGGCGATCGCAACGCCTGAGAGCGCATTGGTACCGACCCTCCCGATCATAAGATTATCGAGAAGGTTAACGAAGTTAGAGATGCCGTTCTGGATCATCATCGGGACGGCGATCAGAAGGAGCTTCTTGATATAGGATCTGTCTTCTTTAGTACCTGTCATTTTAATTTTTTAATTTGTTCCTTATTTTGTCGGTTCGAGAATTTTAGCAAAAGAGCTCTAAGTAAACAAGTCCGATAATAGGACAAATATGTTATTTTTAGGGCTTTTCAGGGCATTTTTCAGTTTTCATAGTGCCCCATAACAAAGGAGGCTGCATTCGAGGCAGCCTTCTTTTTGAGTTGAGTTCCCCTCAACTGCCCGTTGTTTGAAAATATCCGGAAACAGAAATACCATATGCTTAAAGTTGCATGCAGCGTACTTTCGAAAAAGGAGCAACGCAAATGGGAAACACGATCGGAACTAACATCAAGACATACAGAAAGAACAAGGGCTTCACGCAGGAGGAACTGGCTGACCTCCTGAATGTGACACCGCAGGCGGTAAGCAAGTGGGAATCGGAAAACAGCCTTCCCGACACATCGATGCTGATCCCTCTGGCACAGGTTCTGGGAGTAAGCACAGACGCGCTTCTGGGATACGATTCGCTTTCCGAGAATGAAGAGGTGATCGCAAGGGTTAAAGAGACCGTAAACGGAATGAAGAACAGCGATGAAGGCAGAGCCGAAAAGGCACTGCGCATCTCGGAATATCTCGCGACAGAGACCACTCTTAATCCCGGATGCTTTGAGATCATAAAGGATTATGTGCAGGAGACCGCAAACCTCAGCATGTACGCTGATCCGGTACTCGAGAACAGTTTCCCGGGCGAAGAGGAAAGACTGGGTAAGCTCTATAAGGATGCAATAAGAAAGGGGGCTTATCTTATCGGTCACTGCGCAGACAGGACTCTTGTCGAGAGAACTCATTTCGCGGTCGCATGGATCTATATCCACATGAAGGATTTCGATAACGCAAGGGCTCATATTAATGTGCTTCCGAGCATCTCACCCGGATGTATCGCTGAGAAGATCTCCATGGAACTCACTTATTTCGAGAGCGGCTTCGAGAAGATGAAGGTTGATATCGCCAATAACTCTGTTCTTCTTTTTGATATGACCGCAAGCTTCCTCAACACTATCGCTCAGGACTACGGCTGGAACAGCGGAAAGGACGAAGCTCTCAGAATGATCGACTGGTGCGAAGGCATCGTCAAGGCGTATGCTTCAATGAAAGAAGCCATCTGCATCGATCATTATCTGAGGATCAGAAGGAGTCTTGCTTTCTTCAGACTCGTCGCAGTAAAGAGGTCAGGCGATAACGAAGGTGCAATAAAGCTCTATAACGATTTCAAGGATGAGATCAGCAAGGAAGATCTGACGGACGAACAGAAGAAGAAAGTAATCGAACTTCTCGACAACGATATAGCCCACTACGGAAAATACGCTTAAGAACAAAAGCAACTCCATAATAAAACCCCCGTATCCTGATTGACGGAGCGGGGGTTTTAAAATGCAAATCTTTATCAGCTTCTGCCCTTTTTCTTTGCTTTCTTCTCGAGATACATCGCCTTGTCAGCCTTCTTCATTGATTCGGCGACGCCGTGCCAGTCCTGAACCTCGCACGTTCCGATACTCGCGGAGAGCTCGAAAGGATATTTGCCTGACAGGTTGACCTGTCTTATGTTGTTGCGTACGTTACGGATAAACTTTCCTACTCTTCCGGGCTCCGAGATAACAAGGACTGCTTCGAACTCATCGCCGCCCATTCTTGCTACGAACTCACCCTTGTTAAGTGATTTATCGATGCACTGGGCAGTCTCCTTGATCGCATCATCACCGGCATTATGGCCGTATGTGTCGTTGATGATCTTTAAGTCATCCATGTCGATGGAGACTACGGCAATCTCTTTGATCATCTTGCCGTCCTTATCGAACTTCTCGGATATCTTCTTTTCGAAGCCTCGCCTGTTAAGCGTCTCAGTGAGAGGATCCGTGATATAAAGCGTCATGACGTCGGAGATACCGAAGAGCTTCTCGTAAAGCTCAAATTTATTCATGTTCGCGGCCACCTGCATCAGCAGATATTCGACCTTGAAGTTGATGAAGTTCGGCATGTCTGTATTAAATACCGCGACGAGATAACCGTAGATCTCGTTCTTATATGCAAGCGGGAAATGAACTCTCATGCCGTGCTTGTCGTCTTCGAATCCGTCAGGAAATACCTTGTCACTCGGATAAGAGATGCTGCAGACCTTATTGTCACCTCTGTTGGTAAAATATCCGACAAGCTCGCGGTTCTCTTCCCTGTATCTGCAGATGTAGCAGGACTTCATGCTGTCTATCGTCTTGAACTGTTCGAGCGTAAGTTCCTTGCCTGCGTCTTTTGTGAGGGCGCCCTCGAAAAGATCACCGATGACAACATAATCTCTCATGTTCTCTGTGTTGATCGATATTGTCGCAGTAAGATCCAGAAGTTCAGAGAAGATATCTCTTTCAACAAACAGGTCATCCGTACTCTCGCGCAGGATCAGGGTGCCCGGAACGTAGATATTCAGATCAGGCTTCTTGCCTGCGATAACATCCTCAAGGACTTCTATCGCGGTATCCACAAAGACTGCGTTGGAGATCTCGATCGTGGTTATGGACGGAATATGATCTGCCGCACCCTGTGCATTATCAACACCGCTGATCATGACATCCTGTGGTACCGTATAACCTCTCTTGCGGAGCTCGTTGCAGAGTGCGATCGCTTCATAGTCATTCGAACAGATTATCGCTTCAGGGAGCTTGCCGTTCTTCTTGATGAAGAAATCAGCCATCTCAGGGCCCTGGTCGGACCAGTAATTGCCGTGGAAGATCTTCTTGTCTGATAACTTCTTGCCTGCTTCACGCATGGCATCTTCGAATCCCAGTCTTCTCTCAATTGAGTCGTCTAAATCATCTCTGCCCGTTACGAATCCGATATCATTTGTCTTGCACTTCTCGATAACGTGCTTTGCGATATCGTGCATCAACGCTCTGTTGTCCGGAACTACATTATAAAAACCGGAGATCTCTGCTCTTATGCAGACGACCGGCGGAGCATCGTTATCGGCCAAAAGATCTTCTACAAGGTCCTTTGCAACACCCTCATGGATAAGCGTGTCGTAGCATAAGATGACACCGTCATACTCATGGACATTCGGCAGGGATAATATGCTCTTATAACCGATGACATGGAGAGGGTTCTTTGTAGGCATGGAACAGATTCCGAAAACATCGATCCGGTAGCCCTTTTCGCGGGCATAGAAATCGAGCTGCTTAAGGATACCCATAGCAAAGTCTCTGTACATGTCGCCGATAAAAACACAAATTTTCATGACACTATTATACTAGGCGTTCTCATGCCTGAAAAGACGGTATTTACTGCCACAGAGCGCCTTTTGACGGGCTCTCCTAACTGCGATTATACTCCGATAGTGTATTGCATCAAACAATAAATTTGAAATGCAAGACCGATTTTTGATGTTTTTGTCAAACATTGATGATAATATTAGCGTAATTCTTTAAGGGAGGATTAAGAATATGTTCTGTAACAAATGTGGATGTGAATTGACAACTGATTCAGAATTCTGCAACAAGTGCGGCGCGCCGGTCGAAAGGTTCGCTGACGAACCCGAGATGACTTTGGAAGAAAGCATCGCTTTTGCGGAAAAGTTCAAAGCCAGATACCTGAGTGTTGAAAAGCTTGCACGTGAGGTCGCTGATAATGAAGCAACGATCGCAAGGCCTGTAAGACAGACTACCGGACAATACTCGTTCTTCAGATTCTTCTGGAAGTATCTGATATTCGCAGCAGTAAGCTTCTTTGCCTGCGATATACTTGCACTTATCTTCTCATTCACCGAAGGAGGGCTCTATTTCTTCTTTGCCATGATGTTTATCTCACCGATCGCGGTCCTGATCATCGGCGGCATCAGAGCTTCCAAGAGACGCGATGAAGAAAACGAAGCCATATACAGGGGCAACGAGAGAGCATTAACGCAGAGAAAAGAACTGATCGAGAAGACCGCATCGCTTAAGAAGGATCTTGCTGCCCGCAAGAGATCACTCGAAAAGGATGAATACCAGATCCCCACATCCTTAAGGAAGTCTTCTTCCATGACGCAGATAATTACGCTCCTTAGGTCGGGAAAGGCTTCAAATCTGACTGATGCTTACAGGATCCTGGGAAAATAATCTCCTGACTGTTTCTTCGACACTTCTGATCGCTCCGCTTGTCTCCATCACCGGATCATCAAGCGGGGCGATCTTTGTAAATCCCGCCTTAAGGCATTCTTCGTAGCCTTCACCTGTGATCCCGCATATTCCGATAACGGGCTTGCCGTATTTTAAGCCTGCCTCCATAACCATAAAAGGAGCTTTTCCGTTAAGCGTCTGGCTGTCTATCCTGCCCTCACCGGTAATGACGATATCGCAGTCACGTATAAGATCTTCAGCGCCTGTAATATCCATTACGATCTTTGCACCTGACATTAATTCCGCACCGAGGATATTCTTTAAAGCAAAACTCATGCCTCCTGCCGCGCCGGTGCCGTTCTCGTAAGGATCAAAACCTGTAAGTTCAGCATAGTTTCTAAGCCAGCCGTCCATCTCTTCACAGGCTTTCTTCGACGCACCCTTCTGCGGTCCGTAAACAAAGCTCGCACCGTCAGGTCCGCACAAAGGGTTGGTAACATCACTTGCCGCAATGATCTTTATGTCTTTGCAGATGAGACCGGAAAGGTCCGCCTTATAAAGGTCCTTAAGTCCTATGGCGCCCTGCTTTATCTCGTTGCCTTCCTTGTCCGTAAGCTTTGCACCAAGCGCCTGCAGCATGCCTGCACCGCCGTCATTTGTCGCGCTCCCTCCGATGCAGATAACGAGCTTTTCGGCACCATTTAAGACCGCATCCTTCATGAGCTCGCCGACTCCGTATGTTGTAGTCAGATAAGGGTCGCGCTCGTCTTCTTTCAGCAGTGTGAGTCCCGCTGCTTTTGCCATCTCAATATATGCAGACTTGCTTACGGAATCAATGATGTAAGAAGCTTCGATCGGCCTTCCGAGAGGATCAGAGACAGAGATGGTTTTCGTTATTCCGCAAATAAACGGAGCTATGGAATCTATCGTTCCTTCGCCGCCGTCAGCCAGCGGAAGCACAGTGACATCTGCATCAGGGCATGCGCGCAATATGCCGTGTTTAACGGCCTCACCTGCTTCCAACGTAGTGAGGCTTCCCTTGAAAGAATCAACGGCAACAACAGCCTTTATCCCTGACATATCAGATCTTAAACCCGCCTTAAATCTTTATGCTGCCATTATACCTTAAACTTCCCTTGCAGGTTTTCCATGCCGTGGTTGTATAATTGTCTCCATAAGGCAGGTATGGCTAATGAGAAGGTTGGTATTCGGGATCCTATCACTCTTACTGCTCGGCATTGAAGTGCTGATCGGTCTTTTCGCGCACGGATGGGTAAGAAGCTATCTCGGTGATGTTCTGGTCGTCATACTGCTCTACACGATCGTAAGGACGATCATCCCGCATAAGATAAAAAAATGGTTCGTGCTGCCGACGATGATCTTACTGTTCTCGTTCATCGTCGAATTTCTTCAGCTGTGGGGATTTTGCGACCGCTTCGGCATCACAAACAAGTTCCTCAGGATCATCATCGGAACAGGCTTCTCGGGGGTCGACATCGCATGCTACTGCGTCGGGATCATACCTTGTTATGTGAGTGAGTTCCTGATGAGAAAAAGGCCGTCCCGCAACTAAGGACAGCCCTTTAGATCATTGTTTATTTTGTTTATTCTCCTAACGGCACTTCAACTTTTGTTCCGCATGAAGCACAGAACTTGGCGCCGGGCTTAAGGGGCTCGCCGCAGAATTCGCAGTACTGTATGCTCTGCCGGACAGGAGGCTGATAGGGGTTATCTACATGTACGAATTCCTGAGGCTGAACGGGCTGGGTCTGAGGATTTACCATGTATGCGGGAGTACCTGCAGGAACATTGTAGTTGCCGTATGCAGGCTGTCCATATGTCTGGGCAGATACCTGCGTGCTCGGATCGATGTAGTCGCCTTTAGGGCCGAACTTGGCGCAAAGAAACGATATGAGCGCGCCGATTCCTGCAAAGCCGTAAGCAAAGAACAGATAGCCATAACCGAGTTCATTGCCTGTTATCCCGCTGTAGATACCGGCAACAAAAGCTCCCAGGATCTCCAAGCCGACCCAAAGGCTGATAGTAAGCGCGATATATCCGCCCGGTCTTCTTCCTCTTGCTATGGCATTCTTCTTGTTGAGTTTGCAAAGTGCGATGATACCAAATACCTCTAACATAGATTACCCCTTTTGTTTTTGATTATTTAGTCCTAAAAAACATAGTTGATTTTAACATTTTACTAAATAGATTTATACAGTCCGTTATTCTAAGATTAGATTATATTCCCAGATGTCATAGGAGGTACATTTATGGAAAAGATTTTCCATCTGAAACAGAACGGAACGACTGTCCGCACTGAAGTAATTGCGGGCCTCACGACATTCATGACAATGGCTTATATCATTGCCCTGAACCCCAACCTTTTGACCAACTTCGGAGCTAACGGCCAGGACCTTTGGAACGGTGTTTTCCTTGCCACCTGCATCGCTTCTGCGATCGGTACTTTGTGCATGGCATTCCTGGCAAACAAGCCTTTCGTAATGGCTCCCGGAATGGGTCTTAACAGTTTCTTCGCACTCGTTGCAGCCAACATTGCAATGATGACCGGAATGACATATCTCGAATCATTCCAAAGTGCTCTTGTCATCATCTTCATCGAAGGTATCATCTTCCTCCTTCTCTCACTCTTCAACGTGCGCGAAAAGATCGTTCAGGCAATTCCTCTTGGCGTACGTCTGGGTATTGGACCTGCCATCGGTCTGATGCTCATGAACATCGGCTTCGGTTCCAACGCAGGCGTCTTCGTATTCCACGAAGACGGTTCTTCATCACAGTTCTTCGCAATGAGAGACTTCTTCGGAGCACTCACTGCAAATTCTGCAAGAGATACAATGACAACAGGCTATGGAATGATGGTTCTCACGGTAGCTACTATGTTCATCGGACTTTTCGCGATTGTTGCAATGAGCCACAAGAAGATCAAAGGATCTGTCCTTTACGGCATGCTCATCGCATCAGTTGTTTACTGGGCAGGCGAAGCTATCTTCTTCCAGACAAATCCTTTTGCAAGCCTTGCTACGGCATCATTCGTTCCGCCTTTCGCAGACATGGCAAAGACAACTCTCTTCAAGCTCAACTTCAAGGGCTTTGCAGAGATCGGCTGGTTTACGATCATCACATTGGTCATCACATTCTGCATCATCGACATGTTCGATACTATCGGCACACTCGTAGGTACTGCTTCACGTGCAAATATGCTCGACAAGGACGGCAACATGCCTAAGATGAAGGAAGCTCTCCTCTCTGACGCTGTCGGTACTGTTACAGGTTCACTCACAGGTACATCAACAGTTACGACATTCGTCGAGTCCGCTTCAGGCGTCGAGGCAGGCGGAAGAACAGGCCTTACGGCACTTGTTACTGCTGCTCTCTTCCTGCTCTGCATGTTCATCGCACCTATCGCTGCGATCATTCCCGCTGCAGCTACATCTGCCGCTTTGATCTATGTCGGAATCCTGATGCTTGCCAACCTCAAGGACATTGACTTCACCGATATCTCCCAGCTCCTCCCTGTAGGCATCATGCTCCTCGCAATGCCTATCTCCGGATCTATCGGACACGGTATCGGACTTGCCCTCATCAGCTACACACTTATCAAGGTATTAACAGGAAAGTTCAAGGAAGTATCCGTTCTCACATACATCCTTTCTCTGATCTTCCTCGTTAAGTTCTTCCTGGCATTCTGATACAGCTTAAAACTTAATGGTAAGGGCTGCTTCATAAAAGGAGCAGCCCTTATTCTTTGCTATAAGCTGATGTTGACTGATCTTGTTTCTGCTTTTCGCGATTTAGTCAACAAACAGTGAATAAGCAAGGTAAGATGTGCCTTGTTGACTAAATTGGTACCTGTTTTTCGATATTTAGGTACCAAAACAGTCAACATTTGGCAAAAGTACCTGTTTGGTTGACTGTTTTAGCGAAAACAGGTACCTAAACTTATGCAGGTTTTAAGTCTTCGAAAACAAGCAACAGTTCTTAACTGAAGATATCTCAGAACATTACCGGCACATAGCTCTGCTTATCGACATCGACTACGCCCTGCGTGAGAAGACGGAGCTTGGGGATAACGGGAAGCGCCGTGAATGCGAGCGTCATGAACGGATCTATGCCTTCATTAACGCCTAATTGTCTTGCCTGTTCTTTCATGACTCTTAGGATGTCTTCTACTTCATTTACATTCATTTCGCACATAAGGCCGCCTATGGGAAGAGGCAGTGATGAAAGGATTTTGCCGTCACAGACTACCGCCAGACCGCCGCCGTTCTCACGGACGGTATTTGCCGCAAGCGCCATGTCATCGTCAGTGCAGCCGGCGACAATAAGATTATGTGAATCATGTGCAACGCTTGATGCGATGGCACCTTTCTTAAGGCCGTATCCGCTTACAAATCCGACACCGGTGTGGCCTGTTCCCTTATGACGTTCGATGACCGCGAGCTTGATAATATCCTTATCAGGCTCGGCCTGCTTAGAAGACGATTCCACGATGAGTTCTTCCGTAAGGATCTGACCGGGAATGACTTTTATCACACGCTTTTTTGTGCCTTCATCACGGATCTCAAGATCCGAAGGCTTTATCTCCCTGAGATTAAAGCTGTTGAATACGCGGGGATACTTTTCCTTATCGATCAATGGCGACTTTATCGCCCGGACATTCTTTCCGCCGTCGACGGTAAGACGACCGTTCTTGAAAACCTTCTCGACAGTGAATTCTTCAAGATCTGACAGGACGATAATGTCAGCGATATAGCCGGGTGCTATGGCACCTCTGTCCTTGAGGCCGAAATACATGGCAGCATTCAGTGTTGCCATCTTTATGGCATTGAGAGGATCCTTTCCTGCTCTTATCGCTTTCCTGATTATGTAATCGATGTGGCCGTTGTCGATAAGATCACTGCCGTGTTTATCGTCGGTTACGAGCATGCAGCGGTCACAGTATTTATCATTGAAGAGAGGGAGCAGCGCTTCGAGATTGCGCGCAGCGGTGCCTTCCCTGATCATGATATACTGACCCAGCTTAAGTTTCTCGATCGCTTCTTCTGCAGACGAACACTCGTGATCGGATCTTACACCTGCAGTTATGTATGCATTAAGATCTTTGCCCGTAAGGAACGGCGCATGACCATCGATCCGTTTGCCGTAAGAATTTGCGCCATGTATCTTCCTGATTATCTCTTCATCAGCTCTGACCGTGCCGAAAGAATTCATGAGTTCGGCAAGTCCTGCCACTCTTTCTTCCTTATAGAACGGTTCGAGTTCATCAGCACTTAATTCCGCACCAGACTCATCTAAAGGCGTGGCAGGAACGCAGGACGGAAGCATGAAGAAGATATCCACGGGAAGGCCCGCACTTGCTTCGAGCATGTACCTTATTCCTTCTTCGCCTGCCACATTCGCTATCTCATGAGGATCTGCGATCACGGCAGTCGTACCGTGCGGAGCTACGGCTCCTGCAAACTCTGAAGGCGATATCATTGAACTCTCGATATGGATATGTCCGTCGATAAGACCGGGACAAATTATCCTGCCTCCGATATCGATCTCATCTTCCCCGTCAAACTCACCGATACCGACGATATAGCCGTCTTTTATGGCAACGTCTCCTGATTCGATCTCTTTGGTAAATACGTTTACGATCCTTGCATTCTTCAGCACAAGGTCCGGCGCCAGATCACCTCTGGCAGCAAGGATCATCTCTTTGATCTGATCATTGGAAAATATTTTATTCGTACTCATAAAAACTCCGGGGCAGCAGTTTATCTTTCTCTCTTGTGATCCTTATAGTAGTCGTCCTTGTCCTTGTACATCATCTCGTCAATGACGACCACGAGATCCTGATTGGCTTCCTTGCTGAAGTCGAAAACCCTTCCTCCGACTGCTGCGGAAAGCTTATAAGGCTTGCCGGATCTCTCGTTATATCTTTCAACTGCTTCCATTGTCTTTTGCTTATATAGAGCGATATCCGATTCTTTGCCTTTTCGAACGATCGCAATGAATTCGTCTCCTGCAAATCTGATGACAGTTCCTACGGCTCCGAAAACTTCGCTCAAGATACCTGCAAAGGCGATAAGTGCCTGGTCACCTTCTTCATGGGAATAGTTGTCATTTATCTTCTTGAATCCGTTAAGGTCGAGCATGTAGGCAACGATCGTTTCCTTGCGCTTCTGATAACGCTTAAGTTCCCTGTCCAGCTCGAACCGGTTATAGATGCCGGTGAGCTTGTCAACATAGATGCACTCGTTCTGGAATGCAATGACTATGCCCGCAAGAGAGACCGCAAAGCATGCCGGCAGGAGCGAGATGCCGTACATGAAGGTCTGGCAGATCATGCCGAGAAGGATCGGCATAAGGAACTCGATGACCGGGAAATAACGGAGTCCGGGATTTCTTATTTTCGAGATAATGTAATAAGCAAAACCATAGACGTTAAGAACTATGCCGGCCACAATGAAGAACATGAAAAGTTCGCCTCTCCTGTACTCATTGTTCATATCGATCTTGAATACGATCGGCGTGAAAAGGTTGACTATAAGAAGCACGACCTGGATAAAGCATGCGATCCAGAACACGATGAACTTGCGGTGCGAAGTCCTGCTGTCGATATGCTTGACTATCATGTGAACAAGGAAGATGCCTACCAGTGTGTTGTACAGATACAGATAGGTGTTGCCAATAAGGAGCATCATGCGGTAGAACCGGAAACCCGCACCGAGCTTGCCGTCATAAAAAGCTACGAGCTGGTCAACGACGCAGTTTATAACAGACATTATGAGCATGCGCAGAAGGATATGGCTCTCCTCTTTACGGCCGGGCAGATTCCAGCCCCTTGAAACCAAGATGACCAAAAGGATAGCTACACCTAAAAAATCAGCTACTGTTACTGCATAAATGTCAATTATTGGTGTCATATTACGATTATACTACCCTCTTTCAAAAAAGGAATTTCCACAGAAAAAAATCAAAGAAAAAGCGGCAGACATTAAAGTCTGCCGCTTGATAATAACAATTGAACTGACGCCTGTATCAGATGAGTCCTGCGAGATCAGTGTACTCGATATCCAAAGCCTTGGAGACGTTCTTGTTGACGATCTTGCCGTCGTAGCAGTTAACGCCCAGAGCAATAGCCTTGTTAGCCTTGGCAGCTTCTTCGAGGCCTGATCCTGCGATCTGGAGACCGTAACGGAGTGTAGCGTTTGTGAGAGCGATAGTGGATGTTCTCGGAACTGAACCGGGCATGTTGCCTACGCAGTAATGAACGACACCGTCTTCAACGAAGATCGGATCATCGTGTGTCGTAACTCTTGAAGATTCACCGCATCCGCCCTGGTCTATTGCAACGTCTACGAATACTGCGCCGTTCTTCATCTCAGGCAGATACTTCTTCTTGAAGAGCTTAGGTGTGGAGCCGCCAGGGATAAGGACTGAACCGATGACGAGGTCAGCATCCTTTACAGCTCTTTCGACGTTTGTATCGTTGGAAACGAGTGTCTGGATGTGTGATCCGAATCTGTTGTCGAGCTCTTCGAGTCTCTTGAGGTTGACGTCTAAGATGGTAACATTAGCGCCCATGCCGACTGCGATCTTGCATGCGTTCATGCCGACCGTACCGCCGCCTAAGATAACAACGTTAGCCTTGGGAGTGCCGGGTACACCAGCTAAGAGAATGCCTTCGCCGCCGAACTTCTTCTCGAGATACTTGGCGCCTTCCTGAATGGAGAGACGGCCTGCGATCTGGCTCATGGGAGCGAGGCACGGCAGTGATCCGTCAGCTTCCTGGATGGTCTCATAAGCAACAGCTTTTACCTTGCCTGCAAGGAGAGCGTCTGTCTGCTCTCTGTCAGCTGCGAGGTGAAGATATGTATAGAGGATGAGTCCTTCTCTGAAGAGCGGATATTCTTCCGGAAGGGGTTCTTTTACCTTGACCATCATGTCGACGAGCGCCCAGATATCTGCGGCATTGTCGATTAATGACGCACCGGCATCGATGTACTCGTTGTCAGTAAAGCCTGAACCTACACCCGCGCCCTTTTCCATGTAAACATGGTGGCCGGCGGCAACATAGGCTCTGACATTGTCAGGTGTGAGGCCTACACGGAACTCGTTGTTCTTGATCTCTTTTACGCATCCGATCTTCATATTCCAGTTTCTCCTTGAGAAAGATTTTGGTCCGTTTTTTCGCGGACATCTCCTATTATAAGGCATAGGGCTGCCGTTTTTGAATGGTGTTTTCAAAACACGAAAATGCGTAAGGAAAACTCGAATAAAATCATTTATACTGTCAGAAGGTGGCTAATTAAATTAAGGAGACTATAACTATGGAAGGTTATAAATTCTTTGATGAGAACGGCACATTCACACTGAAAGATCCTGATCTTTACAGCTATCTTTATTTTCCCGTCGGCGCTGCAAGCGGCATGATGGGATGTCTTACTCCCGAGCTTGGCGGCGACCTCAAGACTTCACAGAACACTTTCATATTGGAACCTGTATCTTCCGATAATCTTCACAACAACCGCTCGACCAGGAACTTCTGGCTTTGGATGGAAGACGGCACGCTCATATCCGCGACAGGAGCTTCCGCTTCCCAGCACGCGAAAAAATTCACCGAAGAAAAGGACAAGGTTACTCTTCACGGCGGCCTTTTATGGCAGCAGGTGAACCGTAAGATCTCCGGTACGGATATTGAGACCGAGATCACGACTTTCGTACCCGTAGAGACTTCCGACAGGATCGAGCTTACCCGCGTAAGAGTCATAAACAACGGCTCTTCCCCTGTTACATTCACGCCTACTGCCGCTACGCCCATCTACGGCCGCTCTGCCGATAACATCAGAGACCACAGAAACGTTACGTCCATGCTCAACCGCATGACCGTAACTGAATACGGCGTTACCAATAATCCGACACTTACTTTCGATGAGAGAGGTCACAGAAGAAATAAAGTGGTCTACGGCTTTTTCGCTGCTGAAGGAGACTGTAAAAGGCCGGCTGCCTTCTGCCCTGTCGTCGAGGATTATATCGGTGAAGGCGGGTCTTTCGATAACCCTCAATTCCCTGTGCCTCATATTGATGCATATCACCCAGGCGACCGGGTTGACGGCTTCGAAGCCATGGGCGCAGCCATGTTCAGCACTAAGACTCTGGCGCCCGGAGAATCTGAGGATTATTTTTTCGCGCTCGCGACAGATGACATAGACAAGCCCTCCGATACCGAGGAAGAGATCCTCGCAGTATCCGGCGCTCTTCAGACAATGGCTGTTAAATACCTGAATCCGGAAGCTTTCGATGCCGAATTCGCGAAAAACAAGAATTACTGGATCGACAGGAACAACGTCAGGTTCCACACCGGTGACGAGGCCTTCGACAACTGGATGTACTGGGTAGGCGTCCAGCCGATGCTCCGCAGGATCTACGGCTGTTCATTCCTCCCCCACCACGACTACGGCAAGGGCGGCAGAGGCTGGAGAGACCTCTGGCAGGACTGCCTCGCGCTCATCATCATGGACCCTTCAGATGTCAGAGGCATGCTCGTCGATAACTTCGGCGGCGTAAGATGCGACGGCACCAACGCCACCATAATAGGCAGCAAGAGCGGCGAATTCATCGCTGACAGGAACGGCATCACAAGAGTCTGGATGGACCACGCGATGTGGCCTTTCATGACCATGGACCTCTACATAAAGCAGACAGGCGACCTTAAGATCCTGGACGAGGCGGCGCCCTACTTCATCGACCGTCAGGTAATGAGAGGCGAGGAACTCCTCGATAAGGATACCGACCTTAGCGGCGTTCATTCTGAGGGAACGGTCATGGAGCACCTCCTGCTGCAGAATTTCGCAGCCTTTTTCGACGTCGGTGAGCACGGCCACATGAAGCTCAGAGGTGCCGACTGGAACGACGCACTCGACATGGGCAAGGATAAGGGCGAGAGCGTGGCCTTCACGGCAGCCTATGCAGGCAACTACAAAAAGCTCGCATCTATTCTTCGAGAGTACAAAAAGGTCTTGGGAAAGTCTTCCATAGAGGCCTGTGAAGAGCTCGAGGGCCTCCTCGGCGTGTACGATGCGGATAAGCTCCAGACCGTGCTGTTGAGCTATTGTAACAATGTTAAAACAGGTTTTAAGGGCACAAAGAAGTCCTTTGACATCGACCTGCTCGCAGATGATCTCGACAAGAAGGCTGACTGGATAATCTCCCACATCAGACAGACCGAATGGTTCACCGACAGCGAGGGCTATTCCAGATATAACGGCTACTACGACAACAGCGGAAACGCATTGGAGAAGAACGGCGATAAGCACGGCCGCCCTGCCATGATGCTCACGGGCGAAGTGTTCACGGTCATGTCCGGCGTTGCGACCGAAGAGCAGATCGCTGATATTGTTAAGTCCGCCGACAGATACATCTACGATCCTTCGATCGGAGGTTATAAGCTCAATACTGATTTCGGAGAGATCAAGACCGATATGGGCCGTATGTTCGGCTTCTCCTACGGCCAGAAGGAGAACGGCGCAGTCTTCTCGCACATGACCGTCATGTTCGGCAATGCCCTTTATTCCAGAGGCTTTAAGGAAGAAGGCTGGAAAGTCATCGGCACGCTCTACCGCCATGCAACAGACTTTGAGAAGAGTAAGCTCTATCCCGGCGTTCCTGAATATTTCGATCCCAAGGGCAGAGGCGTTTACCACTACCTCACCGGCGCGGCAAGCTGGCTCATGCTCACGGTCTTAACGGAAATGTTCGGCATAAAGGGCTCTTACGGTTCGATGGTATTTGAGCCGAAGCTCCTGCCTTCGCAGTTCGACTCTGAGGGCAAGGCTTCCGTCAGCTTCGAATTCAACGGCAAGCCGGTCACGGTGGTTTATAAGAAAGATGTGAACGCTTCAGCGGTAAGGTCGATCACGGTCGACGGAGTGCTCATAAGCGAAGGCGCAAATGTGCTCCCCAAGGACAAGATAGGCAGCGTGATTGAGATAGAACTCGACTGATACGAGTGTTTTTATTGGTTGATGAATGGTGAAGGCCGCGGTTAAACGACAGGCTTGGCTCCTTTGAAGGCCGCGGTTTTCGAGGCTGTCAAATTGTTGCTATAATTGTTGCTCTTTGTGTCCGCTTAGAAGGCAACAAATGAGGCAACATTGGCCATGTTGCTCCAAATGTTGCTCTTTGTGTCCGCTTAGAAGGCAACAAATCCTTAACTGAGGATTCAGAAACGCAACAATCCTTACCGGCCTGCCTCAGACCCTGTTATACGTATCCATGTTGCCCTGCCAGGTGACGGTGATCCTTGAGCCGCCGAAGGCAAAGCAGTATTCCCAGCCGCCGTTGTCGTCGGCACTTCCTACCTGGGAAGCAAGAGTCCTGTCGGCATTGTCGTATTCCATGTCGTAGTCGAACTTCTCGAGAAGACCTTCTTCAAAATGGTAGAACTCGACCTTGAAGCCTTTGTCGGTCACGTCGTAGATCGTGAAATGCTCTTCCGTTTGAGCAGACTGATAAGAACCTTCCCAGCCTTGGGGCTTGGTCTCGGCAGTGGTAACTGTTGTATCTTCGGTCTTTTCGATGACAGGTTCGGGATCTTGGTTGCCGCAGGATGTAATGGACAGTGCCATGCCGGCAGCAAGCAGTGTAGCCAGTAATCTCTTCATGTTTCTTTCTCCGTGTTTTTCGCTCAGGCACAATTATATACGACTTGAAGTACTCAAGTGAGCGAAGTTTGAGGGAAAGCTTCCCTTATAATTGAAAACTGCCTGAAAAACTCCTACAATAACTTCGCTGATATTAATAAGGGATGGATTAGTTGATAAATGGGTCTCTTGAAGAAAAAGTCTTTGTGGCTCAGCGCGTTGTTCCTGCTTATTCTCGGCGGCGCGACCATATATGTCGTCTACAAAGAGCTTAAGGGTCAGGACATTTGGGGAACGCTCAGGAACGCCGATATACGGTGGGTATTGGCCGCTGTCCTGGCGATGGCCGTCTATGCGGTATGCGACGGCATAAATATCAGCAGATGCTTAAAGCTTGCCGGGTATAAGATAAGCTTTGCGCAGATGATGAAGTATTCATTTGCAGGATTCTTCTTCAGCTCGATAACGCCGTCTTCGACAGGGGGACAGCCTGGCCAGCTCTACTTCATGGCAAAGGATAAGCTGAAGGTATCGCACAGTGCATTTACGCTCCTTTGTGCGCTTTTGAGCTTCCAGTGTGCGGCGGTATTCCTGGGCGTCGTAGGCGTCATCTGCTCACGCGGCGAAGTCTTTAAGCTCCAGGGCAGGTTTGCTTACGTCTTCCCCATCGGATTTGCATTAAATCTTGCAATAATCGCATTTCTTATCTGCGTCCTCTTTACGAGAAAACTTGCGGGCTTCTTCATCGGGATCGGGCTTAAGTTCATGAAGATGCGCGGCATAAAGCCCGGCGAGAAGTTCAAGTTCTTAAGGTCTTTCGCATCTTACAGGAAGGCGGCAGCTCTCCTCAGGAAGAATAAGTTCGTATTTGTTAAGATGCTCATTACTTCACTTGTGCAGCTGGTGCTTTTCCACACGGTGACTTTCCTCTGCGCACATGCCGTAGGGTGCACCGGACTTGACTGGTTCACGGTCCTACGCACGCAGGCGTCGCTCTTCATATCGGTATCTTCGCTGCCGCTGCCGGGCGCTGCAGGCGTCACGGAATACGGCTATGCGCTGTTCTATGCGGATCTTATTCCGGCAGCTTTATTGGGAAGCGTTATGCTCCTGTCGCGTTTTGTAAGCTTTACGCTGCCGCTTGTAATGAGCGGATTGGGATTGGCTGCTCTCTCGGTCAAGCCTTCGAAAAAATGATCAGTTGAACCCGAAGAGCTTTCTTGCTATCTGGTAACCTAAACGGTGCACGGGATAGCATATCCAGTGCGGCCATTTGCGGACAGGTCCTATCATGTGCTTTGTAAACGGGCCTTTGGTAATCCACTTGTAGTATTCGGGACGCCTTTGTTCGATCTCATCCAGGAAAGACTGCATGACCTGTTCGTCTTCTTTTGTGTGAAGGCGCAAAAGGAATGAGACTGTCGCAAGCGTGACTATCTCCGTATAGTAGTATAGATATTCGCGCTGTGCCTTGTTCTGCAAAGAATCCGTATCAAGTTCATAGAGCATAAGGCGGTTGACCTTAAGTTGCTGGTCCATGCGGCTTAACATGACCTTCTCATTTACGGACTGGTCCTCACGGCCGATGAAATAACGGTAAAGATCGACATCAAGGTAGTACATCTTCTCTACCTTCATCATGGGGTAGCATACGAAAAGATGATCTACATAAAAAGTGTGCTTGGGAAGCTTCATTCCGCTGCTTCTGGCAAGCTCGGTGCGGTATGTCGCAGAGTGCATCAGGATATAAGAACCTGTCGCCCACTTGCCGACTTCATCCCATCCGAAGAGCCTGCCGACAGGAAGAGTCTTGCGGTAATTGATCGGACATCTCTTGCCCTCATTGACCTTCTCATAAACATAGTTGGTAATAACGAGATCTGCAGCCTTTTGGGGATCACGCATCTCCTCAAGAACATTTAAAAGCTTGAGCAATGATTCCTTTTCGAGCCAGTCGTCTGAATCGAGCACTCTGAAATAAAGGCCTGTAGCTGCGCTAAGACCTGCCATTACTGCATCGCCGTGACCGCCGTT
>Ga0247608_10003046_pt1 | contig 19990 bp, 15 predicted proteins | sample 176DNAGHGlowgp2_FD_193490 | JGI IMG/M metagenome (GOLD analysis project Ga0247608, IMG submission 193490) | Sheep rumen microbial communities from Palmerston North, Manawatu-Wanganui, New Zealand - 1766 DNA GHGlow gp2 | ecosystem: Host-associated > Mammals > Digestive system > Stomach > Rumen ...
CCTTAGCAATCATATAGAGATAGCCACCACCTCCTGCACCTGGCAATTTATAACCCAGGCATAGGTCATCAATCAAACTGGTGAGCGCAGCCACCTGTGGTGGATTCGTGCCACTATCGAGAGCCTGGTTCTGCAGCCATGTTTTTCTGACGAGCAGTCCCATCTGCAGGAAGTCGTTGCGCTGAATGGCCTCATACATCTCCATAGTGTGTACTTTCATCTCACGCAACAAGCTCAGTTCTTCATGATGGTTAAGGAACATCCTACGTACAATCTCAGCGAGGATACTCTTTGCCGTACGAGTGATACCCGTATAATATAATAGGTGACAAGCGCGAAATTCTGGCTGAGTCCATAAATCATTCGGTAGCCAGCGCACTTGGGGACTTTGGTCGAATCCCCTACCCGTCTGCAACAATTTTACGCCCCCAAGCACGCCACCGAACTGATCTTGCCAACCACCTCCTGTAGTGAGCATCTGCTCAAGCATCAGCGTACGATGGCCTATCTCATTCTTGTCCCATCCCAGGCCACAGAAATCATTTAAGGCTCCAAGCACCGTCGATGCCAGAATACTCGAGGTTCCCAATCCACTACCAGCAGGGATAGCTGAAAGCAGGGTTAATTCGATACCTGCGCCAAAGGCCTCGAGTTCTTCTCTTAAGACTCTCTTTCCAAAGCCAGCCAACACTAAAGCGGCTTTAGGGATAGAGAAGGGTGAACCGACATGCATGAAATCAGTCAGTTGTTCTGTGGTCTCCACCACCTCCATCGCACCGAGGTCGATACTACGCAACACGACACGGAGTTCTTTCGATGGGCGAACGTATGCTTGCAAAGGTGGCTGACCATTCAGTTCTATAGCGAAGTTGATCACATTTCCGCCTTCCATCAGACAATAAGGCGGTGTATCCGTCCATCCGCCAGCAATATCGATACGTACAGGAGAACGCCCCCATACTATCTGGTCGTCGGCTACACAAAGGGACGGTTCTTTTATCACATCGCAGTTTGCCAATGTAGCATAAGAACTGTCACGTTGTGTCAAACCTTGACGCAATAATGAGAAAGCCTTCTCGCTGTCGCCAAGGAACATGGCATTATGAATGCGTGTCATCAGAGGTGCTTCCTCACCAAGAGACTCCGGCAGTGGAATCTGCTCTTTCTTAAACGTATCTGCAGCATCAGCCAAGTCAAGCTGATAGAACACACTATGTCGCCAGTTCTTGGCCAAGGCCACCCAATTCTCTCTGCGATATTGGCATCGTTGGTCAAATAGTCGTTTGAGGTTTGCTCGCTCAGCCACTTCATTACTGTTGAGAGGCTCATCGATACGATAGCGACGTATCTCATAGTCACACTCACCTACAGGCACCACATCGATACAGTCGCCTGGTTCCAAACTGATTTCCCAATCATTTTCAGGCACGCCAGTAATCACATGGTCATGTGTCAGATGCCAACGAGGTCCCACAAAACTGTTCTCCACCCATACATTCGTATTCTCCTCCGTAAACGGAATTTTCATCACGGAATTCTGTACGAAGATCGAAGGATGAGGTTTGCGGTCGATATGCATTATCTCACGCTGATCGTTGACAAGGTTCTGCAGACGCAGTGTTGAAGCAATCATCTCACGCGACGTGCCAAAATGATAGAATTCGCCCCCCGCCAATGGCAAGATAGCCACCTTTAGTGACGAGATTTCATCATCTGGCTTCGAAGGGTCGGTGCCTAATGCGCAGCCGAATTCCGAATAAAGATCGTATTCTTTGAAGCTTGAAGAATCTATCATACTACGCTTCATCAGCAACTCGACAGCTTTATCTGAGAGCAGCCAGACACCGATGTCTGTCAGATAGAAATGATCTTTCTGTAACTCAGCAAGGGTTTGCACTGAGGGTTTCTGAAGCATTTGCTTCAACACCGATGGCGTACGACGGTCGCTGACAAACACCCCGTGATTCTTCGCCACTGAGGCATCGAGCCAAAGCCCATAACATACCACATCCGCATCGGGGATAGGTTGCAGGGGTTGGGTGGCACGGATGAGGACATCACCACTTACCACCATGGTATGTAAGTGTTCAGGTGCAGCAGCCATCATCTTCTCATATAACGGCAATTGCACACTCATCAAATCTTGTGAGAGTTTCTGTCCCCGTTCCCATCGGAACACAGGCAGAGGCATCAGCACCTTACCTGAAACGGCATAGCTAGGCAGACGTTTACTCTGTCCACCAGCATGGATCAGAATTCGCTTTTCCTTCGCAAGCCAATCAGGAAAGGAACTATCTGATGTTTCATCCCTCATTGCCTCCAGTAGGAGCCAGGCGGTACCGCCACCACTACCGAGACGATGTCCTATAGGATCACAGGTACAGAAATAGTCGTCACGGCTGAGTCCCGTCACATCATGAAAACTCCCCACCAGATTCGGGGGCAACGACAACAGCTTTTTCACTTTGATGCTTGAACTTTATGATTTCTTTTGATGACGACGGTATTCCATAAAGGCAGCACAAAGTACTACCATAATCAGAATAATGTAGGAGACATAAGCAATGGTTTCCGTTGTATTCACCGACTTTGGTTTGAAGGTCAGTACCACATCGTGCTTGCCAGGTTTCACATTCAACGCACGAAGTATATAGTTCACACGTCCCAGTTCAGCAGGCTGTCCATCAACGGTAGCTGTCCATCCTGGATAATACACCTCCGAAAAGACCACTACACCACCCTTTCCTGAATTAACCTCGTAAGTAAGTTCGTTGGGCTCATAGGCTTTGATGGTCACGATGCTAACGCTATCCTGCTCCACAGCCTCTCCGAGCTGTGTCTTGAACTTGGCATCAGCCACAGCCTCATGGCGCAGATTCAGTTTTCCGATAACACCGATCTCCTCATTGGCATTCGCTGCATACTGAATCTTATCCACAAACCATGCATTCCCATAGGTATAAGGGTTCTGCAAAGGTACCGTCTGACCACCCTGCAAGGGGAAGATCATATACTTTGTATTCAGCATGTTAAGCACAGGCCAGATGCTGTCGCCATTGATCTTCGTCATATCACCATTGGCCTCAGAGACGGCACCGAATATCTGCTGCATCTCAGGCGAGATATACTGCTCTATCATTTCCTGATAACGACGAAGCTTGGCTGCATGGTAACCACCGATGCTCTTATGGTAATAAGAGGTCTCATTCTCATTAAAGGTGTTCGAGGCGAGATTCAGCACACGGTAGTCAAGACTCTTGTCGTGCAGAATCTGTTCATCTGCCTGCGTCATCTGCTGAGGTGCCTCACGCTCACTCTTCGGAACAAACATCTCGTCGTTGAGATAACGCTTATTCACCGTCCAGAGGTCTACGAGACAGAGCACGAGAATGATGGCAATGGCATACTCCTTTTTCAGCTTGCCAAAAGCGAATGCCAGCATGATGCCTGTTCCCACCAAAATAATATAGAACGAACGCAGGGCATCGCTCGTAAACATGGCCTGACGCATTTCCGTCAAATTAGCCATCAGTGGTCCCACGTGCTCAGCGGGCAGACTCTTCAGCGCCTGCATTTCGCTCGTCGAAATAAAACTATCGAAAAACGCCGACGGCATCACTGAGAACAGCAGGGCAACGACACCCGTCAGACAGAAACTGATGAGGACATACTTCATCCTCGGCTTAATCAGTTCAGGCTCATCGAAGAACTTCTTTAATGCCAGCATCGCTAACAGAGGAATCGTAAACTCCGCAATTACCAGTATTGATGCCACCGTACGGAACTTGGCATACATCGGTACATAATCAATAAAGAAATCGGTAAGACCCATGAAGTTCTTACCCCACGACAGGAGTATCGACAGGATAGTAGCCGCCAACAATGCCCACTTCACCGGCCCCTTAACAATAAACAGTCCAAGGATAAAGAGCATCAGTACAAAGGCGCCCACATACACAGGACCGCTTGTACCAGGCTGTTCACCCCAATATTGACCTATCTGATTATAAATCTCAGCATAGTTAGGATCGGCCTTGGCCATTGCCGTCTCATTCATGCTCAGGGGCACCGATGCACCACCTTTCGTGTTCGGAACAAGTAAAGTCCACGTTTCACCAATACCATAACTCCACTGGGTGATATAGTCACGCTCCAGACCGCTACTGGTCTGATTGGCAGTATTTTGTTTTACCAATTCGCTCTTGCCACGCATCGACTCTTGACCATACTGCCAGGTATGATAAAGGTTCGACAGATTCATACAAACACCAAGGATTCCTGCTGCTAAGCAGATTCCCGTTGCCTTAACAAACCGCATTAGCTGTTTCTCTCGAATGGCTTCAACAAGCCAGGCGATGATAAGGAAGAAGATGATGAAGAGATAATAATAGGTCATCTGCACATGATTGGCGTTGATCTCGAAAGCGGTGAAGATAGCGGTCACGATAAAACCCCATAGATATTTACCCCTATAGGCCAAAACGATACCCGCAATCATCGGTGGCAGATAGGCCAGTGCCCACACCTTCCAAATATGGCCAGCAGCGATGATAATCAGGAAATAAGTACTGAAGGCCCAAATGATGGAACCCAACGCAGCCAGGTGCTGACGGAAATCAAAGGCACGCAGAAGGATGTAGAAGCCTAAGAGATAAGCAAAGACATACCACACATTCTCTGGCAGCCATAGGTGATAGGCGTTGATGGCCTGTGTCAGATTGTCAGTAGAGTGATACGATGGTGCCATCTGGTAGGTAGGCATGCCACCAAACAGGGCATTGGTCCAGCGACTGCGCTCTCCAGTTTTCTGGAGATACTCGATACCCTCCTGTCCGGCTCCCCTTCCTGCCGAGGCATCATGCCGATAAAGGATACGTCCCTCGATATCTGCAGGGAAGAAATAAGCGAAGGCCAGAACGGCAAACAATAGCACTGCCAACACGTCGGGCAGGCATTTCTTAAATAATGTCATAACTTGCAAGTTTATCAATCTGCGTGCAAAATTACAAAAATAATATCAATTATGCATTATGAATTATGAATTATTTTAGTATCTTTGCAGTCGAAATATGGAAGAGAACATTATTACCAGTGTCCAGAACGCACGTGTCAAGCACGTTGTAGCCCTTCAACAGAAGTCCTCGTTACGGCGCGAGGAAGGTCTTTTTGTGGTCGAGGGTCAGCGCGAAATAGAGCACTGCATTGCCTGCGGCTACGAGGTGGTAGAGATGTTTACGGTTGATGGTTTACGTTTTACAAGTAATTGCCCTGCTACGACCGTAAGCCCACAAGTCTATGAGAAAATGGCTTATCGCGGGAGCACCGAAGGAGTGATTGCTGTTGTAAAATGCAAGGAGCATAACATATCATCTATCAACTGTAAACTGTCAACTGTAAACGCCCCCCTCATCATTGTCCTCGAAAGTGTTGAAAAGCCAGGCAACCTCGGTGCCATCCTCCGCACCGCTGAGGCGGCCGCTGTTGATGCAGTCATTGTCTGCGATCCGCTTACGGATATATATAATCCCAATCTCATCCGTGCCAGCATCGGTGGAGTGTTCAGCGTTCCTACGGCCGCCTGCACCTCTCAGGAATGCATCGATTTCCTCAAAGCAAACGGAATCAAGATCCTCACGGCGCAGTTGCAGGACTCCTACGAATATTACGACTACGACATGACGCATGCTACAGCTATCGTAATGGGCACGGAGTCGACAGGACTTACCCAGCAATGGCGCGAGGCTGCTGATGCCCACATCCGTATCCCCATGTTAGGACGTCTTGACTCTCTCAACGTCAGCGTCAGCGCTGCCATCCTCATGTACGAGGCCGTCCGCCAACGCAGTAATCATAATAAACTATAAACAATAAATTATAAACAAAAATGAAAATAGGAATGATTGTAGCAATGGAAAAGGAGTTAAAACAACTCCGTCCATTATTTTCTGAAGACAAAGTGATTCTGCAGAAGAGTGGAATAGCCACTGTTAATGCTGCCATACAGACTGTAGAGATGATTCGCCAATACAAACCCGACTGTATCATATCCAGTGGATGTGCTGGCGGTAATGGTGATGATATAAATCTGCAAGATGTTGTGGTGAGTTCTGAACTGACCTACCACGACGTGTATTGTGGGAGGGCCATCGACGACACCACCATATATGGTCAGGTGCAAGGTCTGCCTGCCCGCTATCAGGTTGATCCTTACCTGTTGGAGAAAGCGAAATTGACAGGTGCCAAGCCTGGTTTGATTGTCACTGGCGACTGGTTCGTGGATTCCAAGGAAAAGATGCGCGAGATTGTAGACCACTTCCCTGAAGCAAAGGCCGTCGATATGGAGTCGTGTGCCATCGCACAAGTATGTTATATTTATAAGGTGCCCTTCATCTCCTTCCGTCTTATCAGCGACATCCCCCTGCGGGACACTGATGCCTCACAGTACCATGATTTCTGGGACTCTGTCGCTGAGAAATCCTTTCAAACCACCAAGGCTTTCATCGAAAGTCTATAAACAATAAACATTATGGAAATCATACAAAGTTTCACCATCGATCATACCCACCTGAAACCAGGTATCTACGTTTCTCGCGAGGACAAAGGTTTCACAACGTTCGATCTGCGCATTACGGAACCCAACAAAGAACCCGCCGTTGCGCCTGCAGCCATCCATAGTCTTGAACATCTCATGGCTACATGGTTCCGCAATAGCGAGGTGAAGGATGACGTGGTCTACGTCGGCCCAATGGGTTGCCTCACAGGCATGTATATCATCATGACAGGAACGTACACCGTTGAAGACATGCGACGTCTGACCATAGAGTGTCTCCAGTGGATCCTGACGCAAGACAAAGTACCCGCAACGGAGCCACAGACATGCGGTAACCACCTACTCCACGACCTTCCAATGTGCAAATGGGAGAGTGCCCGCTATCTCGATCGTCTGCAGCACGATTTCCACTGCGAATACACCAAGTTGCAGATTACTCTCACCGATGGCAAAGTCTTTGCCGATGCATAATCTGTCCATCCTGGTATTTGATAATTAAACCATCATCAACATGAAGACTAATTATACTATTTGTATTAATCTTGCACTGGCCTGTCTGCTGACTTTTTCCTGCAGCAGTGAAAAAAAAGAGCCTCACAATGCGGTACAATACAAGACTTTGGTTGTGAGCCAAAAGGACATGACACTCACACATCAATATAGTGCAAGACTCACAGGCCGTCAGATTGTCGAAATCCGTCCGCAAGTGTCCGGTTGTATCACCCGAATCTTGACGACCGAAGGTCAGGCTGTAAGACGTGGACAGACGCTGTTCATCATCGATCAGGTGCCCTATCGTGCTGCCCTCGAGGTAGCAGTCGCTGCCCGCAAGAGTGCGGAGGCACGGTTAGCGACAGCACGAATGAATTACGAGAACGAGTCACGACTGCAACAAGGCAATGTCGTAGGCGGCGTTTCAGTTCAGTCGATGCACAATGCCCTGCTCGAAGCCGAAGCTGCTCTTGCACAGGCCAAAGCCCAAGAGACCAACGCCCGCAACAACCTGAGCTATACCGAGGTCAAGAGTCCCGTCGATGGCATGGCCTCCATGATTCCTTGGCATGTGGGCTCACTCGTCAGCAGCACTATCAGCGAGCCATTAGTCACCGTAGCTGACGATCATGAAATGTACGCCTATTTCAGCATCACTGAGAACCAAACTCTTGACCTCATCTCGCAATACGGCTCCATCAACGAGTTCATTGCTAAGGCACCAGCAGTCAGTCTCCGTCTGAGCAACGGCAGCGACTATGCTGAACCAGGACGCATCAGTGCCGTCAGTGGTGTGGTCGATGGCACTACAGGTGCTGTTACCCTACGCGCCACATTTCCCAACACTGGTCATCTGTTACACAATGGCGGAAGTGCAAAAATCATCGTTCCCACCCAGCGTCAACAGTGTATTGTTATCCCTCAGGAGGCAACCTATGAACTACAGAACCGCTCATTCGTCTATCGCGTCATCAATGGCAAGACGAAATCCACTGCTGTCACGTTGTTCACCCAAAACAACGGCAAGGAATACATCGTTGAAGAAGGCCTCAGCGTTGGCGACACCATCATTGCCGAGGGTGCCGGCTTGCTGAAAGACGGCATCGAAGTGAAAAGTGAGAAGAAGAGGTAATCATATATTTCAAAGCTCAAAGTTCAACAATTATGAACGTTAAGACTTTTATCGACCGACCGATACTCTCTGGTGTCATTTCGGTGCTGATGGTGCTTGTGGGCATTATTGGATTAAGCCAACTCGCCCTCGAACAATTCCCAGAAATAGCGCCCCCCACAGTACGTATCATGGCTAGTTATACCGGTGCCAATGCAGAGACAGTACAGAAGAGCGTCGTCGTCCCCCTCGAAGAGGCCATTAATGGTGTCGAGGGCATGATGTACATGACGTCTAACGCTTCCAACAATGGCTCGGGTTCCATCGGAATTTTCTTTCGTCAGGGCACTGATCCCGATATGGCGATGGTCAATGTACAGAACCGTGCTGCCACTGTTCAGGGCCGACTGCCCAGCGATGTGGTGAAAAGCGGACTCACCGTTCGCAAGCGTCAGACATCAAACATCAAACAGATTGCCGTCTATAGTCCTGATAGCACCTTCGACCGTGCTTTTCTGGCCAACTATACCAAAATTAATATCGAACCTCGTTTGAGTCGTATCCCTGGTGTGGGTGAGGTGAACGTCATGGGAGCCGACTACTCCATGCGCATCTGGCTCGACCCGCTAAAGATGGCTCGCTATGGTCTGACCCCCAGCGACATCACACAGGTGCTCAATGAGCAGAATGTAGAAGTGGCTACAGGTACCCTTGGTGCTGAAAGCAGCAACACGTTCCAATATGTGTTGAAATACCGAGGCCGCTACGAGGATGAACAGGGTTACGAGAACCTCGTCATCCGTTCCCTCCCTAATGGCGACGTGCTTCGTATTGGCGATATCGCCCGTGTAGAACTCGGTTCGCAAAACTATAACATCATTGCCGAGACAAATGGTAGCCCTGGTGTAAACGTTTCCATCAATCAGGTAGCAGGATCCAACGCAAATGAGATTATCAAACAAATCGACCGAGAGGTGGAGGATATCCGACAATCCTTGCCCCAAGGCATTGTCATCGAAGACTTGGAATCGAAGAAAGACTTCCTCGATGCTTCTATCACCAGTGTCGTGGAAACACTTCTTGAAGCCCTCGCATTAGTCATTCTCGTGGTATTCCTTTTCTTGCAGAGCTGGCGCGCAACCATCATCCCCACTGTAGCCATCATGGTGTCACTCATAGCTACATTGGCCGTCATCTATGCCATCGGCTTTTCGCTCAATATGCTCACGCTTTTCGCACTCGTACTGGTCATTGGCACTGTGGTTGATGACGCTATCGTAGTAGTCGAGGCCGTTCAAGCCAAGCTCGATGACGGTGGGCAAACCATCTATAATGCCACCATCTCTGCCATGCACGGCATCACCTCGGCCTTAGTCACCACCACTCTTGTTTTCATGGCGGTATTCGTGCCCGTTTGCTTCATCGGTGGTGTTACAGGTACTTTCTATACGCAGTTTGGTCTTACTATGGCCATTGCTGTGGGCATCTCACTATTCAATGCGCTGACACTTTCACCAGCATTAAGCGCTCTGATAATGCGACCAAACAATAAGCCTAACGAAGTTAATGCCCAAACCCATAAACGTCATTCTTTCCTCCGTCTCTTCGATGTTGGTTTCAAAGCTCTCCTTGACCGATACAAGCGAGCTGTGACAACCATAATTCCTCGTCGCTGGCTTGCCGCTACTCTCGTGGTTATTGCTATTGTCGGCCTCGGGTGGATGATGCGAATCACTAAGACTGGTCTTGTTCCCAACGAGGACATGGGAACTGTCTTCATCAACGTACAGGCCTCGCCTGGTAGCAGTCTCCAGCAGACTTACCATATATTAAAAGAGGTAGAGGAACGTATCAAGGACCTGCCCCAATTGCGCATCTACTCGCTCATCGCTGGTAATAGCAACAATTTTGAGCAGTCATCGTCAAACGGTAATTTCACGTTGAAGTTGAAAAAGTGGCGCGAGCGTAAAGGCAAAGGCGACGATGTGCAGAGCGTAGTCGACGAGATCTACCGTCGTACCGCCGACATTGCCAATGCTAAGATACAGGTGAACACGCAAAACATGCTGCCGGGCTTCGGACGTATCAACGGTTTCGAACTGCACGTACAAGACAAGCACGGTGGTACCATCGACGAACTGTTGAACTATACCAACCGACTTATCTCAGCCCTCAACGAACGTCCGGAAATCAGCCGAGCCTTCACAAACTTCTCGCTGAAGTATCCACAATACCGTGTTGAAGTCGATGCAGCCCTCTGCAAGCGCCACGGGGTGTCACCCAGTGATGTACTCTCAGCCCTTAGCGGCTATGTAGGTGGCTCCTATGCCTCCAACTTCGTGCGATTTACAAAGCTCTACCGTGTCATGGTACAGGCCTCACCCGAATACCGTCTCGACACTGAGTCGCTCAATAATATCTTTGTACGCAGTTCTAACGGTGAGATGTCGCCCATCGGCCAGTACATCTCCCTGACACGTATCTATGGCAGTGAGACCTTAGCCCGTTTTAACCTCTTCCCAAGCATTCAGGTAGGTGGTACGGCTGCTGAAGGCTATAGTAGCGGACAGGCCATCAACGCCATCCGCGAGACAGCTGCCGAGGTATTGCCCGAAGGCTATGGCTATGAGTTTGGTGGTATGAGCCGTGAGGAGGCGTCAGCCCAAAATGCCACAGCTTTAGTGTTCGTCATCTGCATCGTATTTATCTACCTCATTCTTTGTGCCCTCTACGAGAGTCTGTTCATCCCCATGGCTGTCATTCTGAGTGTGCCCTTCGGATTGGCAGGTTCGTTTATCTTCGCCCACCTATGGGGTTTGGAAAACAATATCTACATGCAGACGGGATTGATTATGCTCATAGGACTTCTATCTAAAACTGCGATTCTGCTCACAGAGTATGCTTCGACGCGTCGTCGTCAGGGCATGGGCATCGTTGAGTCGGCACTGGATGCAGCCGCCGTCCGATTGCGACCTATTCTGATGACATCGCTCACAATGGTCTTCGGCTTACTACCGTTGGCTCTTGCCACAGGCGTAGGCGCCAATGGCAATCGTTCTCTCGGTGTAGGCGCTATCGGCGGCATGCTTATCGGAACCATCGCTCTGTTGTTCATCGTGCCCTGTCTCTTCGTCATCTTCCAGACCCTTGAAGAGAGAGTTTTCGGCCGAAAGGTCAGTCACAAGGCTTAATTGTCGAACTGGGCAATAGTCTGTAGAATTTCAGGAATATCAACACCTAACTTATCGAGCATCGTAGTGAGGGGAATGGCCTCAGTATCGGTGTTCGATAAGTGTACCATTATAGTGGGATAGCTACGACTGCTGGTAGGATCACGCACAACACCCATGAACAAATCACCCAAAGGTGTGGTCTGAACCAAAAGTGACAATTTCAGATTATCATTGAAATCTGCAATCAATTGCTCGCATTCCTCATCGGTAGTTCCTTCTTTCATATACTTGGCAATCTTGATGCCATTTACCACCAAATAGTTTACGTTGTTTGAATAACCGCTAAACACGAAAAGCCCATCCATAGCAGAAACGGTGAAGTTGGCCTCTACATTCACATCATGCTTGATGAGTCTAAGAAGGTCGGCATCGTCAACCAGCGTGGTGTTCATCACCAACAACGGTTTTGAATCGACCGTTTTCCCATAGGTCAGAACCACGCTCCGCTCATGAGTATGTTCCTGTCTGTAATCCAAAGTCACCACGTAGTCGTGATAGAGCAGCTCACCAGTAAAACTGTTGCCACGGACGAGTAGAGGCAACCATACAGGACGGTTCTTCTCAGTATTGGATATCAGGCGCAGCACCAATTCGTCACCCTTGTAGATAAAAAACTGACTGGCCCCTTTGATGTAGAAGTTCCAACGATAAATGGAGATGTCTTTTTCCATCTCTGCCGACACATGATACTTCTGACCATTGCGGGCGGTATAGGAAATATCTCCTCTACCATCAGCCTTCAGACCGAACCACGACGAACTGCTCTCGCCATTGTCCTTCAGGATAACCGACAGGTCGTATGCCAGTTCCAAAGCGGTATTAAAAGCATCATACGAGAAACGGCGACCTTGGGCCAGGCCCTTGCCCTCATCCTCCTTGAGTAGGTTGAGGAGTGTAGCAAACTTTACATCGAATTCCGAAGCCTCGCCGTCAGCCCGTGTGGCCTGCGTCACGGCTTCCGCCAATGGATCAAGCTCCTTGAAGTCGAGCCCCGCCATGTCAGCATTCAACTTATTAGCAACTGCATCCAAAGGACTAAGAGCTTTCACATTCTCACTGCCAGAATCGGTCTTCTCGTCGGAACTACATGCAGTGAACATGAGAATTCCGAAAGCGACCATCAGGGTAATCCATATTTTATTCATATCATCGTCGTTTAATTTTCTTACTCAGAAATAACCCATCCTGACAGTTCGTCAGCGACCTTAGTCTATCCCTTTTGGATATTTGCTTTTTTTCGTTGATCGTGATCGAGAATAGTCTTTCGCATACGCATCGACTTGGGTGTAACCTCTACGAGCTCATCCTGCTTGATGTACTCCAGACACTCCTCAAGGCTCATGACCGTCTTGGGCACAATTCGCGCTTTCTCATCGGTACCCGAGGCACGAACGTTAGTAAGTTGTTTGGCCTTGCAGACGTTAATGACCAGATCATTGTCGTGAACATGTTCGCCCACCACCTGACCTGCATAGACATCCTCACCCGGGTCGATGAAGAACTTGCCACGATCCTGCAGCTTATCGATAGCATAGGCAAAGGCATTGCCGGTATCCATAGAAATCATCGAACCATTGACTCGACGCTCTATCTCACCCTTATAGGGTTGATACTCCTTAAAGCGGTGCGCCATAATGGCTTCGCCCTGAGAGGCAGTGAGTACATTGGTACGCAGACCGATGATACCACGCGAAGGGATATCAAACTCAATGTTCACACGTTCGCCCTGGTTTTCCATCGAAGTCATCTCACCCTTACGACGAGTAACCATATCGATCATCTTAGAGGAAAATTCCTCAGGCACGTTGATAGTCAACTCTTCAATAGGCTCACACTTCTGCCCGTCGATTTCCTTATAGATCACCTGCGGCTGGCCGACCTGCAACTCATAGCCTTCGCGACGCATAGTCTCGACAAGCACAGAGAGATGGAGCACACCACGGCCTGAAACCACCCACTTATCGGTGGAATCCTCGAAAGGCTCAACCTTTAAGGCGAGGTTTTTCTCGAGTTCTTTCTCCAAGCGGTCATTGATATGACGTGAAGTAACAAACTTTCCCTCTTTACCAAAGAAAGGCGAGTCATTGATGGTGAAGAGCATCGACATGGTAGGCTCATCGATGGCGATGGGCGGTAACGGCTCCGGATTCTCAAGGTCGCAGATCGTATCACCAATCTCGAATTTCTCGAGTCCGATGACAGCACAAATATCGCCACAATCAACACTCTCGGTGCGCACGTGACCCATTCCTTCAAAAGTATGGAGCTCCTTGATCTTTGTTCTCTCCATTGAACCGTCGCGATGGGCTATTGTCACCTGCATGCCATCTTTCAGCTGTCCGCGATGCACTCGACCCACAGCGATACGACCCTGGTAACTCGAATAATCGAGCGAGGTGATGAGCATCTGAGGTGTACCCTCGATCTGCTCAGGAGCGGGAATCACTTCGATAATCTTATCCAATAAATAGGTAATGTCGGTCGTGGGTTTGTTGAAATCCTCACCCATCCAACCATTCTTGGCAGAACCGTAAACCACAGGGAAGTCGAGCTGATCCTCTGTAGCATTGAGCGAGAACATGAGGTCAAACACCATTTCGTAGACCTCCTCGGGGCGGCAGTTGGGCTTATCCACCTTATTCACCACGACGATAGGCTTGAGCCCAATCTGAAGGGCCTTCTGCAGCACAAAACGAGTCTGAGGCATCGGTCCCTCAAAAGCATCAACGAGCAACAGACAACCGTCAGCCATGTTCAACACACGCTCCACCTCGCCACCGAAGTCGGAGTGTCCCGGGGTGTCGATAATATTTATCTTGATACCTTTCCAATTGATAGATACATTCTTCGAGAGAATGGTAATGCCACGCTCACGTTCGAGGTCGTTGGCATCCAATACCTGATTGCTGAGATTCTGTCCCTCACGGAAGAGATTTCCAGCGAGCATCATCTTGTCGACAAGTGTAGTCTTACCATGGTCGACATGAGCTATAATTGCTATGTTTCTAATATCCTGCATACTTATTTACTTATTTTACGGGTGCAAAATTACAACTTTTTTCCGAAATATTTGGTTTTTATCCGAAAAAGTAGTACCTTTGCAGCCGCATTTCGGAAAATCCGGAGCATTTGACGACGTAGACCGGCTTGTGATTAGGCAGGGAAGGCGTCTGAAAGATGTATTTGCAAACAACAATTAATCACTTCAAATTATGTATTTAGACAAAGCTAAGAAAGAGGAAATCTTCGGTAAGTATGGTAAGAGCACCACTGATACTGGTTCTGCTGAGGCTCAGATTGCCTTGTTCAGCTATCGTATCTCTCACCTGACTGAGCACCTGAAGAAGAACCACAAGGATCACTCAACAGCCCGCTCACTGACTATGCTGGTAGGTAAGCGCCGTAAGTTGCTGAAGTATCTGTACAATAACGACATCAATCGTTATCGTGCAATCATCAAGGCCTTGGGTCTCAGAAAATAAAGTTAATCCCCGCCAGTTGGCGGGGATTAATTTTTTATTTGACAATCACTAAGACGTTGTCTTTGCTGATGTTTATACAGTTGGTAAACTCAGCATCCTTCGTAGCATGGATAGTGATGTTCTTCAGGTTGATGCGGTCGATGGGCATCTCAGGTAGTCCGTTAAACTCCATAGCCCTGCCTGCATGACTGCAAACCACATTTTCAATATTGATATTACGGAAGATGGGCGTGGTCTCATCGACCTTCACTTTTGTCGTATTGTCGGGATGATCGCCATCGGCCAACATTTCTGCCACAGACTTTCCACCATAGTACATATTAAAGGTGATGGCATCGGTGGCAATGTCCATCATTGAGATGTTATTGATGTAGATATTCTCCACAATACCGCCTCGACCACGGGTAGACTTGAAGCGCAAGCCAACATCGGTGCCGAGGAACTGGCAGTTCTGCACCTTGAAGTTGCGTACACCACCACTCATCTCTGAACCCACCACAAAACCGCCATGACCTGCAAAGACCGTACAACCGTCGACCACGACATTCTCACAAGGAATACCACGCTTACGACCATCAGCATCCTTGCCGCTCTTGATGCAGATGCCATCATCGCCAGCATCGAACTTCGAATTAATGATGAGAGCATTCTTGCACGACTCCAGATCGAGAGCATCTCCATTCTGTGCATAGGCAGGATTACGTACCAGCACACCATCGATGATGATATTCTCGCACATCAGCGGATGGAGATTCCAAGCAGGGGAATTCTGGAAAATGACACCTTGCAGTAACACGTTCTTACAGTTGACGAGACTCACCATCACGGGACGGAGGAAACGCTTGATGCTGTTCCATTCTGCATCGGTTTGAGCTGTCGGCACATTCATATTAGCACCCTTCTCACCCTTGGCATAGCCCTCTGACGGAACCCAGTAGCCTTTTTTCAGCTCGATGCTCCCAGGAATGGCCAGCATGCGCTTCCAATGGGCATCAGTGACCTTGGATTTCTTTACAGGACGCCAATACTCGCCATTACCATCGATAGCGCCCTGCCCAGTAATAGAGATGTTGGTACAACCATTAGCTGACAGAGGCGACTGACAGCGACGGGTATCCAAACCCTCAAACGAGGTACAGATCACAGGATAGAGCGACTCGTCGGCAGCAAACTTGATGACAGCCCCCATTTCCAGATGGAGATCGATGTTACTCTTGAGCTGAATAGGCCCCGTGAACCATACGCCAGCAGGCACGATGAGGTGACCGCCACCTTTACCGGCAAGGGCATCGATGGCTTTGGCAAACGCCTCTGTACAAAGGGTATGACCGGTAGCGTCGCCTCCGAATTCAGTGATAAAGACTTTTGTATCAGGAATCACAGGTGCCTTTACCTCAGACATGGCGAAAGGCAGGTTCTCTGTATACCGCTTATAGGGATTCTGTGCAGAAAGACAGAAGAACACTAAAAGACAGAATAACAGACTAACAGTTTTTTTAGACAGAAGAATAGGAGGACAGAAGTTTTTTTTCATTTTGATTTGTTATTAGTTGGTTTGTTTTGTCGTTATTTTAATCGAATCTCATTCAGCGGAATCATCACGAAGTCACGCTGGTGCATAAGAGGATGAGGAATCTTCAGGTCAGGCTCGTCGACGGTCAGCTCATCGTAGAGCAGGATATCGATGTCGATGGGACGATCAGAGTAGAGGTGGGGGGTGAGAGATGAGGAATGAGAGGCGGTGGTCTTTTTCTTACGACCGAGGTCTCGTTCTATCTTCTGTGTCGCCTTTAAAACCTGGCGAGGAGTGAGGGTTGTCTCGCAGAGGATGACGCCATTCAGGAATCTGTTCTCTGACTTAAAGCCCCAGGGTTCGGTCTCAATGAAGGTGGACTGCCGGAGCACTGTCCCTACCCTCTCGCCGATGAGCGATATCGCCTTGCGGATATATTCCTCCCTGTTGCCAAGATTACTCCCCAAACCTAGATACGTCCTATGTTTCATCACATATCTACCTACTCCTTCTCTTCTTATTAATCATCCACTATCAGCATCGCATCGCCGAAGCAGCCGAACTTATAGCCCAAGTTGACGGCTTTCTTATAGGCTTCATATACGAGGTCATAGCCACCAAACGAGCACTCCGTCATCATCATCGTCGACTCCGGATGGTAGAAATTACCGATCAGGGCATTCGACAGACCAAAATCGTAAGGCGGGAAAATGAACTTATTGGTCCATCCATCGAATTCTTTCAGCAGACCGTCGGTACCCACAGCCGTCTCGGTAGCGCGGGCAGTGCTGACACCCACCACACAAACACGATGACCGGCCTCTTTGGTCTTATTGACAATCTCGCAAGCCTCCTTATTGATAATCACCTGCTCAGAATTCATCTTATGCTTCGTCAGATCTTCCACCTCGATAGAGTCGAAGTTTCCAAGACCACAGTGCAAGGTGATATAGGCGAAGTTGATACCCTTGATCTCCATACGCTTCAGCAACTCACGACTGAAATGCAGACCTGTCGACGGTGCCGTGACAGCTCCCTCGTTACGGGCATAGATCGTCTGAAATGCCTCCATATCCTCCGGCGTGGCCTTGCGCTTATCAACGACATAACGAGGCAACGGTGCTTCACCGAGAGCGAACAGTTCTTTCTTGAACTCATCGTGCGGACAGTCGTAGAGGAATCTAAGAGTTCGCCCACGGCTGGTAGTATTGTCGATAACCTCTGCTACCATCGGGCCATCCTCTTCAAAGAAGAGCTTATTGCCGATACGGATCTTACGGGCCGGCTCCACGAGCACATCCCAGAGGCGCAGTTCCTCGTTGAGCTCACGCAGCAGGAACACCTCAATTTTGGCATCGGTCTTCTCCTTGGTGCCATACAGACGGGCGGGGAACACCTGGGTATCGTTGAAGATAAAGGTATCGTCCTCATCAAAATAGTCGAGTACATTACGGAAATCAAGGAAAACGGGATTACCCTCTTCATCCTTCAGGTCCTCACCATTCTCGTCTTTCTTATACATTTCTATGCGCTCACTCTTACGGTGAATCACCATCAGACGGCATTCATCACGATGATAACTTGGCTCAAGAGCCACCAAATCCTCGGGTAGTTTGAATTTGAATTGCGATAATTTCATATGTTATACTTTTCACTTTTTCACTGTTCACTTCTCATCACCTTTTCCAGCCATGCAGGGAAATCCTCGAAGGTCAGACATTCCTCGATACGCACATCGCCCACACGGGTTCTGCAAAGTGCCGTCAGAAAGGCACCGCTACCCAATGCGGCACCGATATCCCGGGCCAACGAGCGGATATAAGTACCTTTGCCACAGACCACACGGATAGACATCTGCATAGTATCGGGGTTGAAATCGGTGAGTTCTATCTCGTCGATATGGATGGGCTTCGGCGCCAGTTCCACATCCAGACCCTTACGCGCCAGCTCGTATGCTCTGTCGCCTGCCACCATACAAGCCGAGAAAAGAGGCGGGCGCTGCATGATATCACCCACAAACTGCGGAAGCGTCTGCTCAATCAGCTGTCGCGTGATATGCCGCGTGGGATAGGTATAATCGACGGTATGTTCACGGTCGTAGCTCGGTGTGGTAGCACCCAGCTGAAGCGTCGCTGTATACTCCTTGGTGTGACGCTGCAACGACTCGATGTTCTTTGTTTCCTTTCCTGTACAGAGAATCAGCACCCCCGTTGCCAATGGGTCGAGGGTACCGGCATGCCCCATCTTCACCCGTTTCACATGCAGACATTTCGATACGAGGTAACGGATATGCGCCAATGCCCCAAAGCTCGACATGCGATAGGGTTTATTGATATAGATGAGGGCTCCTTCCTGGAAATTCATTTAATCGACCATTGCGAGTGAGTGACCTGTCAGCAGCAATATAATGATGACGCCACCGACAATAATACGATAGATTCCAAAGGCCTTGAAACCGTATTTGGACAGAAAGGCCACGAACCACTTCATGGCCAGCAAAGCCACGATGAAGGCCACGACACAGCCCAGAATCAGCATCGTGATATTATGCGAGGTAGCCCAGACGGCATCGTCTTTCAACAAGTCGAGCAGATCAAGCAGCGTAGCGCCTGCCATCGTGGGGACGGCCAGGAAGAACGAGAACTCTGCAGCACGCTTGCGGGTCAGGCCCTGAGCCATACCGCCAACGATGGTAGCCATAGAACGCGACACACCGGGAATCACCGAAATACACTGGAAAAGACCAATGTTGAAGGCACGCTTCTCAGTAATCTTATTGGCATCGGAGCCTTTGTTGAATATCTTGTCGCAATACAGCATGAAGATACCTCCCAGCACCAGCATGACAGCCACCACCTCGACACTGTCAAGCAACCAGTCGAGCAGTCCCGACTTCTTCGCCAGCAGGCCAATGACCACTGCGGGAATGACACCCACGATGAGCAGCCAATAGAAATAGAACCGATGGCGAAGTGTCTGAAACAGATTGCTCCCCTCAGGGGCGGGACTATTGTCGAATGTGAAGAAGCGCTTCCAATAGAGGCACACCACCGACAGAATGGCGCCAAACTGGATAATGAACGTAAAGGCATGAACGAAAGGATCGCCCTGCGGAATGCCCAGAAGATTCTGGGTAATGATCATATGCCCCGTAGAAGACACAGGCAGAAACTCTGTCAACCCTTCGACAATGGCTATGATGATGGTTTCAATCCAATCCATCTATAAATTATAAACTATAAACTATAAACTCCAAACTATTCATCCTTCGGCTTCCGCATGACGGCGTAGATCATCGACAAGAAGCCGAAAAGGCAAACGATAGGTGCCACCTTGATGCGACGGGCACTGAAGATGTCCGGCTCATACACCGTATCACTCGATCCGGGTCCCGTCATCAGCAGAAAGCCAATCACCACAATCAACATGCCCGCAGCCAGCAGGATGAAGTTCACTTTGTCAAATGCAAAATCTCTCTTATTCATCAACTCTAAACTATAAACTATAAACTAAATCCTATACAAATCACCAGCCGTCATCTTCAGGAACTTATTCACTGAAATCCAGGTGCACAGCAACGTAATAATCAGTCCGACGAGCAACACTGCC
>Ga0247608_10003048_pt1 | contig 19981 bp, 16 predicted proteins | sample 176DNAGHGlowgp2_FD_193490 | JGI IMG/M metagenome (GOLD analysis project Ga0247608, IMG submission 193490) | Sheep rumen microbial communities from Palmerston North, Manawatu-Wanganui, New Zealand - 1766 DNA GHGlow gp2 | ecosystem: Host-associated > Mammals > Digestive system > Stomach > Rumen ...
TCAGTATCTTCGGAGCTTTCAGCTGCCTTCATATGATCCCTCTTGCCAATGCCTTTCACGTGGGCATCGCATTTGTGTGCATCATCCCGTCAGGCATCCTTTTCTTTACGGACAAATTCAAAAAGAGCGTTAAGGCACAAATAATGTCCGGCCTCTTTCTTACCGCTGCCGCGATCTTCATTTTTGCGATAAACCCTGCCGTCAACATGGCAGTAAACAAATGGACCTTCATGCGCGGCATGGAACTCACCATGGACCCCGCCGAAAAGCTCGAAGAGACACGGCAGATCGTAGATTATGTTGCTGAAAAGAACTCAGCCGGGACTACAGTCTACATCCTTGACAACATGGCTCCCAAGTATTTTATGCCAAGCAAGCAGTACCACAAATACTTTGATATGTTCCTTAACGGAAACATCGGCACCAAGACCCCCACACAGCTTTTAGAGGCTGCTCCCGCCGGTTCGATATTCCTTATGCCCGACCGCTCAAGGCGAAACTACCAGATGCCCTATGACGAAGAACAGAAGTATATGGACACCCTTGAGGAGATAGGGCGGATATGTGATTTTACGATATACCAAAAATGAGACCCCGGGACGAATGAGACCCCGGGACGGAGTCAGGGTCTCATTTTTTACTGCCCAGAAAGCCGAAGGAGACTACAGGCAGTAAGAAAAACATAATAAAGAATTATCAGGATGGTCGGCGTTGAACGACTTGCCAATAATAAAGGATCGTTCAACAAAGGAGGAAAAACCTTTTCTTTGTTTTTTTTAAGAAATCTTTCCGCAGATCTTTTCGAGAATGAAACAATAATTACGGCATTTAACATCCGTGTAATTTGTCTTTGCCCATTGTCATAGTACACGATACCTTTCTCAAATGATAGAAAGTAGTATTATGTTTTCTCAATAAAAAAACGGCGGAGAGAATCTCCGCCCATTCGGTTGCAAAACCAATTTACCTCAGAGGTAAATAATCCTTGACATGACACGTCTCACCATGCTATTATGAATTTACCCAAGAGGTAAATCACGATATGAGAGGAACGTAAATTGGAGATCACGTACAGAAACAAAAAGATACAAAAAGTATGTACGGATGCCAAAATTGCTGAGAAAACCTACGGAAAAGAAATGGCCTATAAGATACATCAGCGTATTGACGAGATCGCCGCTTCTGACAGAGTTGAGATTTTGATCATGTATCATATAGGAAGATGTCATCCTCTGGTAAATAACAGAGATGGGCAGTATGCCATGGATCTTGTTCATCCATACAGATTGGTATTTGAGAAGAAGGGTGATGAGATACAAATAGCAAACATTTTGGAGATAGTAGATTATCATTAGAGGGAAGGAGGTACGATCGTGGTTAGAAGTCAGAGTACAATTGCAACGCCGCCGGGAGCAACCATAAGAGAGCAGCTTACAGACAGGGGCATGAGCCAGAAGGAGTTTGCCTCCAGAATGGACATGTCTCAGAAACATATAAGCAGATTAATTAACGGAGAGGTGCAACTTACACCTGAAACTGCCCTGAAGCTTGAAATGGTTTTGGGAGTACCGGCCGGTTTTTGGAACAATCTAGAGGCAATTTATAGAGAGAAGATAGTTAAGGTTGAAGCCGAGAATGATATGGATTATGATTTAATGATAATGAACCGTTTTCCATATGGCGAGATGGCGAGACTTGAATGGGTACCGGACACCCGCATTGCAAAAGAGAGGGTTGTATATCTCAGAAAGTATTTTGAGGTTGCAAAACTTTCACTGCTGGATAACAAAGAGCTGAACAGCATCGCATGCAGGAGGCTGGCTATTACGGAAAAGAGCGATCTGGCTCTCATGGCATGGGCGCAGGAGGCAAAGAGAAAGGCACGTGATATATCTACATCGCCGCTGAATATAAAGGGATTATTGGAGTATGTTCCGGATCTTAGAAATGATACATTGCTTAGACCGGATGAATTCTGCCCAAGAATAAAAAGTGATTTTGCGGATCGCGGCATAGCTTTGGTGTTTTTGCCAAATCTAAAAGGAGCATTAGTTCGTGGCGCTTCGTTTACAGATGGCACCAAGATAGTTATGGGAATCACTTTGGCAGGAGGGGATGCAGATAGATTTTGGTTCAGCCTTTTCCATGAGCTGGCGCATGTCGTGCTGGGACACGTCGGACGACCGGACGGAACTTCTCAGGAGGATGAAAAGGCTGCGGATAAATGGTCTGAAGATGCATTGATTTCAGCAGATGCATTTGAAGTCTTCAAAGCAAATATGGATTATTCCGAGAAGAGCATCATTAATTTTGCAAATGCACAGGGGATTGCCACCGGTATCGTGGTTGGCAGGATGCAGAAGGAAGGATTGATAAAACATAATGCGATGAATGAACTGAAGACGAAGTATGATATAGCGGGGTAGGAGTCCAAAACCTAAATTGGGCAGTAACACTTATATCCCCCGCGGGAGCATAACCCATTTTCTGCTCCTGCGGGGAATATAAGTGTTGCTGCCCGTTTTTACACAACAGTCAAAATAAGTGATTTCTGCAGACCCCGATTAGGTCCCCGGGGCTCAGGCTTTGCATAGATGTGTCCTCCTGTCAGAAAACCCGACAGGGGGACACATCTTTTATTATATTATCTTTTACTCCGTTACCTGAGACCCCGGGACGGAGTCAGGGTCTTAAAATGGAGAACAAGTTCTGCTTTTATAAAATTATGCGTATAGCGACATTTTTATTTATAGATCTGCTATCTTGTCAGAAAACCTAATGTTTTGATGAATTTGCTTATTTGAATGATTGTGGTGAAAAAATATAAAAAGTATAACAAAGCGCTTGAGCTGGCCGCTCAAGCGCTTTGTTATTTTAACATGGTATTAACAATAGAGGAGTTGATAATGAAATGAAGAACTAACATTATATATTAAAAAAATATAAAAACATTGAAAAAAATCGGGGGGGGGGTATAATTGTTGTATGTTCTTATTGGACTACTCCCCAAAAAGTATTTGCTCATCAAAAAAGCAGAGTAGAGAGAGAAACGTTACATTAAGTGATAGTAATAGATATATACGCATTAGAAACAGCGTATAAAATTAGCAAAGGGGTATACCTGACATGAGAATAGTTGCTTTCGATGAAAGCTCTTCAAATATAGAGACAATCGAAAATTATATAAGCCTGTTTGAACCATCATCAAAGATTTATCAATACACAACATCATTTGCATTTGTTACTGCGGTTGTCGATGAATTTAAAGGTGACGTAGATTGCATAATGATATATCTCAAGGAAAAAGACTATGAAAGCATAAGAATGGCCAAAGATATTCAGGACTATTTTCCGCATATAAAACTTATTTTTTATTCTGAATCAGGTAATTTTGCCGATAAGATTTTTATAGCTTCCCCGGATTTTTTTATTAAGATTCCATTTAAGGAAAAGAAAATAAAAGAGGCATTTGACAGAGTAGGAAGGTATATAAAACAGGATAGCAAGAATTCTATTTCCATTCATAACTCGGGAAAGCTTTTTAAGATCAAATATGACATGATTAGCCATATCGAAAGCGTTGCCAGAAAAATGATGATATATACGCTTGCAGGTAGTTATGAGGTTTACATGAAAGTGGACGAAATGTTAAGCCTTTTGCCGGACAATTTTATAAGATGTCATAGAAGCTACATTATTAATACCGATATGATAGATTCGGTTGAAGAAGATGGAATCTACTTGATCAATGATGAATTCGTGCCGGTCTCCCGTCAAAATCAAAAGCTGATCAAGAATATAGTAAAGAAAGGATAAAAATATGTTTGCGACACTCATTACCGAAGAAAAAATAATAGAGCTTATACTTCCGGAGAATTGCAGCGGAAAGTTCTGGTTTGTCGATAATGAAATGCCTTTTGAAAAACAAAAGCTTTTTGGAATAGAAGCCGACGAACAAAACGGAAGATGGTTTGTTAAGCAAGATAAAAGGGTTGCTTTGAAAACAGAAGGAACGGTACAACTCTATCTCGAAGAGGGTATGTTATATCCTGTTTTGCTTGATGGAAAAAGGGCATTTTTGCTTACAGAATCATCAAGTGATGACAGAAAGCTGTTTGTAAAATATGTTGCAAGAGATGAGACAACGTTTAGTATTGGCTCAGACAGCGAAAATCAAATAGTAATAAGAAGCAGCTTTGTTTCAAGACACATGGCAAGGCTTATTTTTTCAAACGGTAGGTGGTCTATAGAAGTTGTTTCAGAAAAGAACGGCATCTATGTTGAAGGACATAGGATAAACGATGGAACCAACCTGTATCCTGGGGATGTTATATATATTCTGGGAGTTAAAATAATAGTCGGCAGCAATTTTATCGCAATTAATAATCCTGACGGTACGGTTAAGATCAATACTTCGGATCTTATCTTGTTCAATAAAAATGATAAGATCGATAATGAAACGATCGATTTGCCGGAAACGGACAGTTTTTACAGATCTCCCAGATTTAAACGAAGCATAACAGAGTTAGTGATTCAAGTTGATTCACCGACACAACAGCAAAAAGAAAGCGAAACACCTATCATGTTGACTCTTGCACCAACGATGATCATGGGTGTAGCTTCATTTTCAACGGGAATGATCTCATTCACGAATGCCATGAGCAGCGGAAAAGGAATAGCTGCCTCTATTCCGACTCTTATCATGTCAATAAGTATGCTTCTTGGCATGCTGCTGTTTCCTTTAATTATGAAAAAAAGGGAGAAGAGAGTAAGAGCTGAAAAAGAAAAAGAAAGACAAGAAAAGTATTTAAAATATCTGAATAATATCCGCAAGGAAATAAATAACAATAAAGTTATACAAGAGGAGATTCTGCGTGAAAATAATGTGGCAATACTGGATCTTGCCGGAAAAAATGATTTTTGGGACAGGGATCTTTGGGGAAAAGCTAAAGAACACAATGATTTCCTTTCGTTGCGACTCGGACTTGGGAATGAAAAAATGTTTGCATTCATCAAGTTCCCCGATGATCGTTTCAGCATAGAAGATGATGTTCTAAGAAATGAAGTTTTTAAATTTCAAAAAGAAGAGCAGCTTCTTATGAATGTTCCGGTTTGTGTATCGTTGAAAAAACATAAAGTCATCGGTATTGTTGGCGATCGTGATGGTGTTTTTAATACGCTTAATAATCTTCTGATGCAATTATTCCTTCAACACGGGTACGACGAAGTAAAAACTATTTTTATATGTGAAGAACAGGATGAAAGCAGACTTTCATATATAAGATGTGCTCAGCACTTGTGGGATGACGATAACAAGGTGCGTTTTTTGGCATCTAATGAAGAGGAACTAAGGGAACTGTCCGTAAAACTCGGATCTATCATACAAGAATATAAAGAGTACAAAGGAGATAGTGAAATAAAGACTCATTATGTTGTGATCGCAACCAGCCGATTTCTTGCCAATAAGGCAGTTTTTTTGGATGATATTCTTAATGATAGTAACCTTTTGGGATTCAGCGTTATCTGTGCTTACAATGAGACAAAGAATCTGCCTAAGGAATGCAGTGCCATTATAGAGGTTAATGACAAACATGGTGTTATTTCCGAAAGGGAAGCCGAATCTGGTAGAAAAAACAGTTTTGTTCAAGATGTAATAAATGGTGTTCAGGCGGAAGAACTTATAAAAAAAATGACAGAAAAACATCTCGATCTTAATAGAGGAAGATACGAGTTGCCGGAAATGCTGACGTTTATGGATATGTTCAAGGTTGGGAAAATAGAACATCTCAATATAAGGCAGCGGTGGAAGGAGAACAATCCTGTCAAGACACTTCAAACACCTATAGGAGTAGATACAAACGGAGAGACATTCTATTTGGATCTTCATGAAAAAGCACATGGCCCTCACGGCCTTGTTGCCGGAATGACAGGCTCTGGAAAATCTGAATTTATCATAACATTTATTTTGTCTCTTGCTGTTAATTATCATCCTGATGAGGTTGCATTTGTACTTATAGATTACAAAGGCGGTGGTCTTGCGGGAGCATTTAAAAATGACAAGTATTGTCTGCCGCATCTTGCAGGTACAATAACGAATCTTGACGGAGGTGCCATCACTAGGTCGATTCTTTCAATAAAAAGTGAGTTGCGAAAAAGACAGGCGATATTTAATGAAGCCAGAAATATTGCAAATGAAGGCACGATGGACATTTACAAGTATCAGAAAATGTATCGTGACAAGCTGGTTACACAACCCATGCCACATTTGTTTATCGTATCAGATGAGTTTGCTGAATTGAAGAGCCAGCAACCTGAATTTATGGAGCAGCTTATCAGCACAGCCAGAATCGGGCGAAGCCTTGGAGTTCATTTGATACTTGCTACGCAGAAACCAAGCGGCGTGGTCAATGAACAAATATGGGCAAACTCAAAATTCAAGGTATGTCTCAAGGTTCAGGACAAACCGGATAGTATGGAAATGCTGAAAAGGCCTGATGCAGCGTCTATTTCCGAAACAGGACGATTCTTCCTGCAGGTGGGATATAATGAGCTGTTTGAAAAAGGCCAGTCTGCATGGGCCGGTGCACCATATATGGACAGCGATACGGTAAATGCAGATTATGACAGCAGTATAGAGCTGCTTGATAATCTGGGGAATGTAACAGATAAACTTGCAGGTACTAGGAAAGAAAAGAAAGCTGAAAACGGAAAACAGATAGTAAGAATAATGGAATACCTTTCACAGCTTGCAAAGGATGAATGCATCAGTGAGCGTCAGCTGTGGTGCCCTGAGATTCCGAATCATATTTCTATAGAAGATACTTGCGAAAAGCATTTCTATGAAGGACCCAACATGGATTCACTTTGCGGAGTGATAGGTGAACTTGACGATCCATACAATCAGAGTACGGAACTTCTTACAATAAACTTTACGGAAAAGGGAAATGCTCTTATATACGGCGCATCCGGAAGTGGCGAGGATATGATGCTGTCTGCCATCTTGTATTCGTTGTATCAGTATTATGATGCATCAAAATTGAACGCGTATATTTTGGATTATGGAGCTGAAACACTGAAAATGTTTGAAAATGCACCACAGACCGGTGGCGTGTTGATAGATGGTGACTCGGATAAAATGGACACATTTGCAAATGTGCTCAAAAAAGAAGTAACGACAAGAAGAAAACTTCTAACAGATTACGGTGGTGATTTGATCAGGTATAATCATTCTGCCGAGAAGAAATTGCCGTTTATACTTGTGATGATAAATAACTATGCTCATTTTGCCGAAAGTAATGACAGATATGAAGAATTCATTGCCACAATGACGAGAGAATGTCCAAGATATGGTATCTATTTTGTGATAACCGCATCATCGCCAAGCGCAGTAAGATACCGTTTGACACAAAACTTCCAGCAGATGTATTGCCTCCAGTTAAATGATAAAGGAGATTATTCATCGGTAATAGGCAGTACGGGAGGAATTTATCCTCCGGCCATAAAGGGTAGAGGCATACTGAAAATTGAAAAAGATGTATATGTATTCCAGGTTGCAGAACCCAAAATAAGAAAAGGTGATGTTGTGGAAACGGTGAAGGATTTTTGCAGAGTACAGTTTGAAAACTGCAACGGTATTATATCAAATAAGATCGTTTCAGCACCGAAATTTATATCCGGAAAGGAGGCGGCGGCTTCCTTCCTTGACTTTGACAAAATGCCGGTTGGAGTATCCGTTGCTAACAATGAATATGTTTATAGAAACATGAACAAGGAGGCAATCCTGCTTGCTGCATCGTTTGCTCTTGAGGATGCTGCAAGATTTACTTACGGCCTTCTTGAAATGGTGGCCGGTAAAGAAGAGAGTGTCAAGCTTATCGTTCTGAATAGTATTGCTGAAATGAATGAAAAGTGTGATTTTTCCATTGACACTGTTGATTCTAATATTGAAGAAGCAATTATTTCTTTATTTGATGAGGGCGTAAAACGATTTAAGGATATCAAGCAGAACGGAAAAGATGCTACAGCCAATGCGGTTAAGATGATGATCGTATTGAATGAGCCGGGCAAGATCATGGGGTCACTTAGTGATGATGGTAAAGACAAGCTGAGGAATCTATTACAAAATGTAAGATCTGATTGGAATATGTTTTTTGTTATTTCCGATGAATACAAGAATCTTTCGACATACAGTTCCGAGCTTTGGTACGCAGAGCATATCAACGGCGAAGGCATATGGGTGGGAGATGGTATCTTGGATCAGATCAGATTAAGCGTAAGAAAGAAGACACGTGATCTTGATAAGCATGTCGGATCAATGACAGGTTTTTTGGTAGAAATGAATGAGGCCACTATCATTCGGTTAACAGAGCCTTCATGGGCGGAAAGCGAGGTTGAAGAAGATGAATAAGATCATTTTGATGATAATCGTTCCCGCACTTGGAAAAGAATATGAAATGAAGGTGCCGAGGCAGCTTAAGGTCAAGCAATTGACAGATGCGCTTTCTGCTTTTTTCGAAAATGCCGATATTGGTAGTTTTTATCCTAAAGAGGCTGTATTATGTGATGCCGCAAGCGGGAGAAACTATAATTCAAATGCTTTTATAGAACAGCTGGGGCTTAAGAACGGCGATAAAATGTTGTTTATTTGAAATAAAATGCAATTGGTTACATGCAATTTACCGTTCGTTACATTTCGCACATAAAAATTTTTAAAGTGCTATTATGTGGTCAGTGGAACAAAAGAGCCACAAAAAATAATAAGAAAAGAGAGGTAAAATTTATGGACAGTATCAAAGTTGACACACAAAGGTTAAGAGACCAGGCAACAAAGGTTGAGAACGAGGCTAACGAGTATGTTAATACATACGAGAATCTCTACAAGATGGTAGAGGAATTTACTTCAACCGATTACGTAGGAGATGAAGGTAATGCCTTCAGGGAACAGATTGAAGGTTTTAGGGATGACTTCCAGAAGATGAAGAAACTTATGGAAGACTACGCAAGCTACCTTAGAACTTCGGCACAGAGCTATGATGATACAAGAGATAATTCAATATCTCAGATCAAATCACTTCAGAACTAATCATTCATAAAGAAAAGAGGATAAAAAAATGGCTAATACAAACATGTATATCAATTATGGAAGTTTTGACGATTGGGCAGGAAGGATTTCTGCGGAAAACGATAAGCTTTTGGATGAACTTAAAAATATCAATAAGCATATAAAGGATCTTGCCGGTGATTGGGAAAGTAATGCAGCTGTTACGATCAGAGAGAAGATCGATGGTATGGTTCCCAGATTTGAACAGTATTACGATATAGTTGACAACTATGCGATCTTCCTTAGAAATACGGCTAAGACATGGAGAACTACTGAAGAAGGACTTAATAGTAACGCACAGCAGTTCCAGTAAAACGGAGACAGAGTATGAAAATCATAAAAAAAAGATTTGCGTTAATTCTTGGCATGCTTTTGATCATGCAATTTTGTCTGGCTGCCTGCAGCAAGTCGGATGACAACAAAGAAAGCACAAGCGCTGGCAAAGCTGAGACTTCAAGCCCGGCAAAAGAGGTAAATGGAATAACAAAAGCTGATTTTGCGGGAATACTCGGTGGCCGTTTCGGTTACAATGATTATGAAAGCAAAAAGGATATTTTTGAAGATGTCAGCTCTTCAAATGAAAACTATTCTGAAATACAGGCACTTTCGGAGTGGGGAGTAATTGAAAACGGCGGGAAGTTTGAACCCGATAAAGATGTCAGTCTGAAATATGCTGTTGAATCTGCTGTTAAAGCAGTCGGGATCGATAAGATCAAGAAATCAGGTGCAGACATAAACGAAAACGATCTTACGGGATTTTTCACTGCTAATATAGCAAAGATAGATATGTCCGATCCCGATCAAAAGATCGACAGACTTACAGCATCTCAAATAGTTGCATATGCGGCAAGATATTCCGGAGAAACAACTCTTCCACAATATATGGATATGAATCTTGCCGAAGGAGTAAAAACACCTGATTCAGGGATCATTCTTAATGCGGATGGATATACAGGAACATTTGATGAGCCTGATAAGTATGCGGTAGGAGATGTGATCTATCTTAAGGCTACACCAACCGATGTGGCTAAAGCCATAAAGATAGTTGAGATTAAGGATAACGCTTTCTCGTATTCACAGCCTAAACTCGAGGATGTATTACAGGATCTTCAATTATCCGGGACATATGACTGTACGGTTGTAGAGACGCATTCTGTCAGTGACGGAGTATCCATTAAAGGCGGTAAAGCACTGTATAATGATATTCTCAGCTATATGAATACGACAGACGAAGAATATGAGATGACATTAACGAAAAATCCTCAAGTGAATTTTTCGCACGATGACAGCAGCATTTCTTGCAAGGCATCCATCAGCGGTGAATATGAATATAAGGATCCGACCACGAAAAAGACTACAAAGGCAAATGCCAACGCGTCATTGGAAATAGGAATAAAGAATATCAAAGCTACGGTAGACTATGATTACTCATGGTTTAGACTCCACAAAGCAGATGTCACATTAACATATGATGTATATGCAAATGCACATGTGGACGGAAAAATCAGCCAGAATATTCCGCTTGGAGAAGTTGTCTTCAATATAGCAGGACCTTTGAATCTGAAAGCTAAGCTTTATGCAACAGTCGGAGCCGATGGCTACATTGACGTAAATTATACATTGAGCACAGTTGCAACCGTTGGATGGCATGAAGGAACCGGACTTTCAAAGAGCATAGACAGTCAGGCATCTTCAAAGCTTGAGGCTGAGGCAACGCTTACAGCAGAAGCAACACTTTTACTTGATCTCAGACTCTTTGATTGGAGCATGGCTAATGCACAGGTCACATCAGGACTTGGAGGATATGCTAAAGTCGATGCCGATCTCATTTCCGGAGAAGGTACATTTGATGTCCTGTTGTGGGTACCTTTAAGATGGGGAGTAAACCAGGAGAGCTGTTTAATAACTGCGATAAATGGTGATTGCAAATATGAAGCTACTATTTGGGATTCATCAAACTCTCCTTTTAAATGGGAACTCCACAAGGAATTCGGTAAAGACGCCGAAGTCAAAGAGATCACGGATGAGATCAAGGATGAAGACGGAGAAGTTGTAGATGAAATGCATATCTTCGATTTTGAACCAATTAACTTTGACTTTATAGAATTACCTACATACGTTTTGTTCCTTGATGAGGGTGACAAGAAAGAGATAGGTATAAGTCATATTCCTGAAGGTTATTTGGCTTCTGACATCGTATTTGAATCAGCTGATACAAGCATATGTGAAGTCGATAAGAACGGAATTGTTACTGCTAATAAGAGTGGAAGCACACTGATAAAGGTTTCAACCAATGACGAAACGACTGCGGTATGGGTTGCAGTTACGGTAAGTGAAGATCTTACGGTGGATTTTGAAGAATTGGCGGCGTAATTATTAAACGATTTGTATGGTGCCCGATACATTAGTATCGGACACCATATCACTAAATGGTAATGATATGGATTTAAACATGATAAAAAGCCAGTGTAATAATATTCTGAATTCGGCGGGCGAGATAGACAATACCCGCAAAACGCTTCTTAGAAAAAAAGATGAACTAAGCTATGTCTGGAAGGGTGGAGATGCCGGTATTGTGGGTGGTTCCATCGATAATGTGCTTAGAGAACTTTCAAGCATCGTTTTTGAGCTTGAGGATATTCAAAGGGATATCATTTTGGCAGCTGCAAACAGCGAAAATGGTGTCTGAGGGTGTTTAATATGAGTGAGATTTATATTGATTTAAAAGAGGTTAGGAATATCAATCATTCCATCTCGCTGGCTGCTTCAAAGATTTCGGTGGAAAAGAAAAAACTTGGTATGTTAAGATGGACGATTCCGGGTGAAATCATGGATCAAAAGGATATAAGAAACAGACTGGATGCTGAAATAAAAAGACTTGAACGGGCGGAGTTGGCCTTGAATGAAATACATAGGGTTACGGCGGCTGCTGTAAGTATGTATACAAAAAATGAGGAGAAGCTGACAGATTCTGCAGCATTTATCAAGTAAGAAATGAATAATACTTTTTTGAAAAAACAGTTTTTTTTAGTCGCCTGTCTCTTGTTTTTTTACATATTTGATTCCTTGATTGGGGGTACCGTAACGTCTCTTGCCGATCCTTCCAATTCCGAATTGCCTGTAATAGAGATCAATAAGGGTGGAGAGGAAAACAATACCGAAAAACAGACGTCAGTGCCCCCAAACGAATTTGATTCTCATGCAAATGAAACCGAAAAAGAAAGTGCAGGCGAGCAGAAGTCAGGAGAAGATAATAATAGATCCGGTTTATGGCCTGTAGTTTTGCTGAGCATAGCGGCGGGTCTTTTTGTGGGTACAGCGCTGATCGTATTTCTGATCATTCGCATGAAGAAAAAGAAAAAACTCGATGCAAAAAAAGAAAGCGGGTATGAAACATCCACAAAAGAAAAAGGGTATTATGTAACCCTGACAAGTGTTAAAAATCCACGGCTTATATTCAAATGTTTGATAGTGAACAGAGTATCCATCGGGCGCGGAGAAAAAAACAGCATCAAACTGGGATTTGATTCGGCTGTTTCGGAATACCATTGCGTAATATGCAAGAAGGGTGATCTGTTTTTTGTAAATGATCTTAATTCCAAAAACGGAACATATTGTGAAGGTGTAAGAGTATGTGAAGAAACCCCACTGATGAATGGCAAGAGACTGGGAATAGGAAGGGACGAATACATTTTCCGTATTGAGGAATAAAGGAGAAAACATGGGGCACAGACTTACATATTCGCTTGTTTCCAATATTGGCGGAAGGAATGTAAATGAAGATGCAGTCGGAAGATATGAGGGGCTTAATGGAACCGGTTTTATACTATGTGATGGTCTAGGCGGACACGGCATGGGAGATCAGGCGTCGAAACTTGTTAAAAATGTTTTTTTGTACATGTTTCAACATATGAGGGATCCTTCTAAAGTGCTTCCGGATACTTTTCAAGCGGCGCAGGATATTCTTCTGGCAGAACAGCGAAGGCTTAATGCTTGTAATAAAATGAAAACGACGGCAGTTTCATTGGTAATAGATGAAAAGAACGCGTATATAGGTCATATCGGTGATTCAAGATTATATATTTTTAGTAACAATAAAGTGAAAACGAGAACATTGGATCACAGTATACCTCAAATGCTTGTGGCTTCAAAGGAAATAAGTGAGAGCGAAATAAGGCATCATCCGGACAGAAGCATTTTGATGAGGGTTTTAGGAACAGAATGGGATGGCCCACAATATGAGATAATGAAGCCGATTCCATTAAAAAAATGTCAGGCATTTTTGCTCTGTTCTGACGGATTTTGGGAGCTTATCGAAGAAGAACAAATGTGTATTTGCTTAAAAAGGGCAAAAAGTGTTAATGAATGGATCTCTTTAATGAATGATGAGGTCCGAAAAAACGGTATCGGAACGAATATGGATAACAATTCTGCCATAGGCGTATGGTGTAATTAAAGGGAGGGGCAGAGTGAATACGGATCATATTTACAAGGAAAACAAAATCCTTGAGTTGGCTATCTTGTCTGTAATTGGAGACAGGGAGGAGCAACAGGACAGCTTTGGATATGAAATCAAAGAGAATGATTGCATTGTATCTGTCTGTGACGGGATGGGAGGACATAAAGGCGGTCAAAAAGCAAGTTCTACAGCTGTTTCCTTTATTGTGGATACATACAAAAAAACATATCCACAGGATAACATGGTTGCATTCTTGAATGATGTTACTGTCGAGGCGGATAAAAGGGTTGCAGAACTTAAGGAAATTGACGGTAATTCGCTGAATGCAGGAAGCACCATGGTCACCATATACATAAGGGGAGATGAGCTTTACTGGTCATCTGTAGGTGACAGCAGATTGTATATTATGCGCGAGGAAGAGTTAGTACAGGTCACATTGGATCATAATTATCACGAGTATCTTAAGGAACAGTTTGTTAACGGGCAAATAACCAAAGAAGTTTATGAAAAAGAGGATAGACGCGGTGAAGCATTGATAAACTTTCTTGGAGTTGGTGGGCTGCAGATAATAGATCATAATGATGATCCATTGAAGCTTTTTTCAGGGGACAAACTCATTATTACTACAGATGGTTTGTACAAGGTCATTGACGACGAGACGATCTGCAGTCTGGTAAGCAATTTTGGAAACATAGAAGAGGCTTTAAATGTTCTTGAAGTGAAAACCTCAAAAACCGCGAAAAAAAAGAGTGTGGTTAGAGATAATATGACAGTGGCATTGATCAAAATAAAATAATTTTTCAAAGGAGAAATGTTATGGATATAAAAAAATGTATTAATGGGCACTTTTTTGATGTGGATACCTATTCGCTTTGCCCGCATTGCGGCTCTGAGGTCATGCAGGATGATCGGGATACGGGACATTCGGAAAAAAAAGCAAAATGGTTTGGAAAAAAAGATTCAAAGAGTAAAGAGCAGGTAGTTGCAGAAAGACACGAGACGGAAAGCATATATTCACAAGCCGAAAACGAAAGATATGACAGGGGCAATTACGTCCAGGAAAAACCACCTGTCAGGGCGCAGAATGCAAATAACAATTCGCTCTTTGATGATAACAGATTTGAGGATAATTCACCGCAAAAGAACAATGAACCTAAGGTTAAAAGTGGTATAACCATTGATTATTGGAATACAACTGATTATTCCACCGAAGGTGCGATAAACTATAAAAAAGAAAACGAGAATGCAGAAAAACGAGAGAAGCCTACGGAGCCGGTGCCCGAAATTCAGCAACCGACTTCTAATGCAAATATAGCACCTGTTTCTGTAAAAGAAGCGGTAGAGAAAGCATCAGCGGCAGAAAGCGGAAAAACATTAAGCTTTTTCAGTTTGAATAAAACCGATTCAACACCGGTACAACAGTCTACGGGTTCAATAGAAATAGCGACTTCATCGGCCGCGTCAGAAACTCCGGCGGGTTCTAACATGCAGCCTCAACCTGCTGAGCCTCCTGTTGGCTGGCTTGTATGTATAAAGGGACCCCATTTGGGACAGTGTTTTTATATTTACTCGGGAAGAAATTCGATCGGCAGAAACCCGGGTAACAGAATACTTATTAATCTTGACGGACATGTTTCAAGAGAAAAGCATGCATGGATAAGTTATGAGCCAAAAAAACGTAAGTTTAATCTGCAACCCGGGGATGGAACGGGACTGACATATTTAAATGACGAAAACATTCTCGGACCTCAGGAAGTAAAACAAGGGGATAAGATCGAGGTTGGAAATACTATCTTGTTGTTTGTACCGCTTTGTGGACCGGATTTTTCATGGGAAGATTATTTAAAGGAGAATTGATCAGATGAAGATCTGTTATTCATGTTTTGGTAATTATGGTGATTCATTTAATGTATGCCCGAAGTGCGGTCATATTGAAATAACAAGTCCCGCTGAACCAATATATCTTTATCCCGGGACAATACTTGCCGGAAGATATGTGATAGGCGAAGCTATAGGAGCTGGTGGTTTCGGTATTATATATAAGGCTTGGGACAGCAAGCTTGAAACAATCGTTGCTGTAAAGGAATTCTTTGCATCAAGGATGCTGACTAGAGCCCCGGGCGAAAAAGAAGTGATTATCAATCAAAAATCAAAGGATGAATATAATTATCGTAAGGACAGATTCCTTGCAGAAGCGAGAACCATGGCAAAATATGGTTCGCATAGAAGTATTGCCAATGTTTTCGAATTTTTTGAAGAAAACCGTACGGCTTACATTGTCATGGAATTGCTTGAGGGTGTAAGCCTAAAAGAGTATCTGGCTAAAAATGGCGGGAAGGTAAGCCAGGATCTGGCAATCATGGTGACAAATGAGGTGGGATATGCCCTAAAATCTCTTCATGATGACGGAATAATTCATAGGGATGTGGCACCAGACAATATATACATTTGTAACGGCAAAGAAATAAAGATCAAGTTGCTTGATCTTGGCGCAGCAAAGCTTGCGGATTCCACAGATGATGTTATCGACATAATATTGAAACCGGGATATTCCCCATATGAACAATATGATAATACGAATAACATAGGACCATGGTCTGATATCTATGCTCTTGGCGCAACGCTTTATGAAATGCTTACGGGTATAAAACCGGATGAGTCATCAAATCGAAAAACAGAAGATACGGTGGTTCCGCCGCATTTGATCGATCAATCCATACCCGAAAGCCTGAGCAACGCAGTCATGAAGGCAATGGCTATAGATATTCATATGCGTTTTAAGAATGTTGTTGATTTTCTTAAGGCAGTAAACGGTGAAAGAAAAGTAAAAAGCCTGAAGCACGAAAGAATGATAAAGCGTATAAAAAGAATGTCCGGAATTGCTGCGGCTTTATTGATAGTCGGTGGATTCGCATTGTATTTGAAGAAAGATTATGATGGGAAAAGAGAGGTTAGATATCTGAAAAAGGCAGAACTAACGGTTTGGTACAGTGCCAATAAGGGCTCTGATGAAGATCTGGCAATGCAGGAATTATTTAAACATTTTACGGAGAATTATCCTGAAGTAACTTTTGAATGGGAATGTATTCCGGAAAAAGATTACCAATTGAGAATAAAAGAGGCTTCAGAGAAAAACGATTTACCTAATGTATTTGAGAGCACAGGAGTTTCGGATGATGTTTTAAAAGCCGCAAAAAATTTGGAAAATGTATATGACAGCGAGCAGGCCGGAGAGTGTATGTTCCTTGAACAATGTAAGGAATATTACCCGGATACAAAAAGGATACCCCTTGGAATAGTTGTTCCAATGGCTTATGTAATAACAAATGGCGCTGAATGTATAGATTATTCGAAAGACACATTCGTCGGCATTGATGATTTTGGCAACAAGGGAAAAATAGCAGTAGATGATGATTTTGAAGAATTGATAGTCATGAATTACGGAAAGTGGAATTGGGCTTCAAAGAAAGAGTTTATGAATAACGATTCAAACACATCTGCTGTAATGCTTTCAACAACTATGGCTATGAATGATGTAAGAAAGACATTGACAAATTATCAAAAAAATTACGTATATCCTTCTTCGGAAAAAATCTATTGTGATTTTACATATGAATGGAGTATGGGAAAGGGTAGCGACAGTGAAGAAAAAGCAAGTGAAAGGTTTTTGGAATGGATGCTTGGAAATGTTTATCAGAATACTTTGATGATAAGCAGGTCAAGCGCGGGACAGATACCGGTAAATCGTACAAGCTATATGACAAAATGTGAAGTGAAGTTTTATGCACCATTGGCAGATGAAAAGATCTATTCACATTTTGTATTTGAAAAGCAGGAGTAAACAGCATGTCAGACAAACACATGGGGATACTAAAGATATCATCTCATAAGGGTATGGCCCAAATACTTTTTAAGACCGATAAAGATCAGTATGTCAACAAAAGGGAACTGGATATTATAAGCAATGGTTTGGTTAACGGATTAAAAAGGGCTGATAAGATAGTCAAAGGAAAAATATCAATTATTGAATGGGACATAAGAGGCCATGTATCGCTTTTGGATTTTTTAAAGATGGTACCTTTGGATATTAAACTGTTTGTTTCGATAATTCGTCAGATCATTTTTCTGATATATGCAGTGGATGAAGCCGGAATGGATATAGAAAGGATCATATTTGACATCAATATGGTCCTTATCAATCCGGCTAACAGAGAGCTTAGCTTATTATATATTCCGGTACAGCCTTTTTCGTCTGATGGCAGTGTCAGGAAATTGTTTGAAGATATTTTGCAAAATGCGGAGTATTCACCGTATGAAGATCAGATCTATATAACCGAATTTTTGGATATTCTTAATTCCGGACGGAATATTGAACTTTCTCAGCTTGAGAAATATGCAGAAAAACAAAAAACGATGATTGGAACAAAGAAAACAACTTCTAAATCGTTAACGAAAAAGAAAAGATGCCCTCACTGCCAATCATTGATAGAGGATACCGACGCATATTGTCCAATATGTGGATTCCAAATGGATGATAATGATGTCGGCCCATATTTGATAAGAAACAACGATAAAGAGAAAAAATATATAACAAGATATCCGTTTGTTATTGGAAAGATTCCCGAGGGAACAGATTATTTTATTAAAGGGAACGGAATGATCAGTAGGAAGCATGCCTTGATCACCAAAGAGGGAAACAGATTCTATATTACAGATCTGGGATCAACGAATGGAACATACATTTATGGAAAACGCTTGGAACCAAACGTAAGATATGAATTGGCATCAGGAATGATTTTTTGTCTGGGTGACGAGGAAATGATCTTTTATAAAGAATAGGGTCATAAATGAAAAAAGACCAAACAATGACTTGAATATTTGAAATTAGAGATTTATGTAACGAAAGGAGAATATATGATCAGACTACGTTGTCCGGGGTGCATGGAGATTTTGACAGAAAACAATAATATTTGTCCGCATTGCGGATATAGGATTGATTCAGCACCTGCTGAGCCTATATATCTTCAGCCGGGGACTTTTTTTCACAACAGATATACTATTGGAAAAACACTTGGATCAGGTGGTTTTGGCGTAACATATCTGGCGTGGGACGGAAAGCTTGAACAGAAAGTTGCCATTAAGGAGTATATGCCGGGAGAATTTTCTACCCGCGCACCGGGACAATCTACGGTAACCGTTTTCAGTGGCGACAGAAGCGAACAATTCTATGCCGGTATGCACAAGTTCCATGAAGAAGCAAAAAAACTGGCCAAGTTTATAAACGAAGACGGAATAGTAAAAATATTTGACAGTTTCGAGGAAAACGGGACAGCTTACATTGTCATGGAGTATTTAGAGGGTATGACTTTGAGTGATTATCTCAAAGAAAAAGGTACCATTTCCGAAGATGATGCGGTTGCGCTTATGATGCCTGTAATGAAATCCTTAAGCAAGGTACATAACGCAGGAATTTTGCACAGGGATATTGCGCCTGATAATATTTTTGTGACTAAGAAGGGCGAATTTAAGCTGATAGATTTTGGCGCGTCAAGGTTTGCCACTACGACTCATAGCCGAAGCCTTACGGTAATGATAAAACCCGGTTATTCTGCAGAAGAGCAGTATCGTAGCAGGGGGGATCAGGGTACACATACTGACGTATATTCCCTTGCGGCGACGATGTATAAAATGATAACCGGTCATACACCGCCCGATGCCATGGAACGAAGGGCGAAGTATGAGAATCAGAATAAGGATATATTGGAGCCGCCGCACAAATATGTAAAGGGCTTAAGCAGGTCTAGAGAGATAGCCATTCTTAACGGAATGAATGTAAGAGTTGAGGACAGAACACCTGATGTCGGAACATTCATATCCGAACTTGAGGCAAATCCACCCGCAAAGAGAAGATATGGCAAGATAAAGAAATTGGATATCTATACATGGCCGCTTTGGCTAAAGATAGGAATCGGTTCATTGCTTGCCATATTAGTGGCTTTTGGAATATTGCTCGCAATGGGAGTAATAAAATTCAACTCCAATTACAGTGATGAAGTGATAATCCCCGAAAACATGGTAGAGGTACCGGATGTTGAAGGACTCAAAAATGATGAAGCCATAAAGTTGATCGAGCAAGGAAAACTAATAGCCAGGGCTTCAGGAAATGTTAAGTCAAAATATGTAGAAGCCGGAAAGATCGTATTTCAAAGTCCGGATGCCGGGATATTCAAAGAAATCAATAGCGTGATAGATCTAACTGTAAGCAGTGGAACAGGTGAGATCATAGATGTGGTGGATGGAAAGGCCACTGTTCCCTACGTGATCTGGGATACAAAAGCGGATGCACTTGATAAAATTGAATTGTCAGGCCTTGGAACACCAAATGTGTCTGAAAAATATGATGACAATGTAGATGAGGGGCT
>Ga0247608_10003049_pt1 | contig 19978 bp, 13 predicted proteins | sample 176DNAGHGlowgp2_FD_193490 | JGI IMG/M metagenome (GOLD analysis project Ga0247608, IMG submission 193490) | Sheep rumen microbial communities from Palmerston North, Manawatu-Wanganui, New Zealand - 1766 DNA GHGlow gp2 | ecosystem: Host-associated > Mammals > Digestive system > Stomach > Rumen ...
GAGACCACCAGGCGCACGTTGCGGTAGATGCCGCAGCCGGCGTACCAGCGGGAGTTGGGCTGGTCGGCATTGTCGCAGCGGACCGCGATCAGGTTCTCCCCGGGCTTCAGCCAGGGCGTGATGTCATAGCAGAAAGAGCTGTAGCCGTAGGGCCGCGTGCCCGCATCGTGCCCGTTCACGTACACGGTGCTGTTCATGAACACGCCGTCGAACTCGATGCGCACGGACTTCGCCGCACTGCCGTCGGGAGCGAATACGCCTTCCGGCGCAAGGAAACGCTTGCGGTACCATCCGATGCCGCCGGGCAGGGCGCCGCCGCTGGGCGTGGAGGGGTTGTCGGCGGAGAATTCCCCCTCGATGCTCCAGTCGTGGGGCAGGTGCAGGCTGCGCCAGGCGCCGTCGTCGAAGGACGCCTCCGCGAAAGCGGGGTCGTCGTCCAGGGTGAACTTCCAGTCGAAATTGAAGTCGGCACCGCGCCCGAGGCCCGTCTTGGGCTGGCAGGCGCACAACAGTGCGACCAAAGGGAGGATGGTTATCAGTAAGCGTTTCATAACTGCAAAGATAACAAAAAACCGGCAGGGCCATACGGTCCTGCCGGTTCCATTCAAGCGGCAATGCTTATTTCGCCTTCTGGCGGGAACGCCACAGCGCGGACATCTCCTCGAGCGTCTTGCCCTTGGTCTCGGGCACCAGGCGCCACACGAACAGGGCGGCCAGCAGGCACATCACGCAGTAGAGACCGTAGGTGAAAGCCGGACTCCAGCTGTAGAGCGGCACGAAGGTGGAGCTCACGATGAAGTTCGAAATCCACTGGAAGGCCACGGCGATGGCCACGGCGGCGCCGCGGATCGTGTTCGGGAAGATCTCGGAGATGAGCACCCAGCAGATCGGACCCCAGCTGAACATGAAGGACGCGGAGTAGATCATGATGCTGAGCACGCCGATGATGCCGGGCACGCCCGGAACCGCGTCGGCCAGGGCCACGCCGAGGGCGCCGAGGGCCATGCCCAGGGAACCCGTGATCAGCAGCGGCTTGCGGCCGAGCTTCTCCACGGTGAAGATGGCGACCAGCGTGAAGCTGATGTTCACGATACCCATCAGGACCGTCTGCGTCATCGGATTGCCCATGCCCATCGAATCGAAGATGCGCGGCGCGAAGTACAGCACGGCGTTGATACCGACGAACTGCTGGAACACGCTGAGCATGCAGCCGATGAAGATCACCAGGAAACCGTACGCCATCAGCTTCTCCTTCTTCTCCACGACGGTGTTCTTGATGTCGGAGAGGATCTGGGAAGCCATGGTGGAGCCGTTGATGCGCGTAAGCACGTGCAGGGCCTTGCTGTCCTGGCCGGACATCACAAGGTAACGCGGCGTCTCGGGCACGAGGAGGATCAGCAGGGTGAACAGGCCGGCCGGCACGCATTCGGAGCCGAACATCAGACGCCAGCCCACCTGGTTCGTCCACTCCACGACCGCCGGGTCGTTCTTGTGCGACTGCAGGATGAGGAAGTTCACGAAGTACACGACCAGCTGGCCGAAGATGATCGCGAACTGGTTCCAGGACACGAGCGTGCCGCGCTTGTTGGCCGGGGCCACCTCGGCGATGTACATCGGGCAGATGGCGGAAGCCATACCCACGCCGATGCCGCCGAGCACGCGGTAGAGGTTGAACGCCACCCAGAGGGACTGGGTCGGGACGCCCTTCTCGAAGAAGAGGAACTCCGGATAGTAGGAACCGGCGGCACTCAGGAAGAAGCAGACGCCTGCGAAGAACAGGCTCTTCTTACGGCCGAACTTGCCGGCGAACAGACCGGAGAGCGCGCTGCCGATGATACAGCCGATCAGCGCGCTGGAGGACGTGAAGCCGTGCAGGAATTCCGTATAGGTGAAGTCCTTGGCGCCCTCGAAGAACGCCTGAAGGCCTCTCTCCGCACCGGAGATCACGGCCGTATCGTATCCGAACAGCAGGCCGCCGAGAACGGCGACGAGCACGATCGAAAACAGATACGAGGCGGATCCCTTTTCTTGTGTTGCCGCTGCCATTACTACTTCGCGTAGAGGTTCAGGATCGTTTCGTAGAGCTCCTGCTTGCCGGACGCAGCCACGACCTCACCCTTCTGCTTGGCATAGTCGTAGAGTTCCTCAAGCGTAGCCTTGCCATCCTCGAACTTCTTGCCGAGGCCGCTGTCGAAGGAAGCGTAGCGATCCTTGACCATCTTGGGAAGCGGGCTCTCCTCGAGCACGGCGGCCGCGTTGAGCAGGGCGTGGGCCATGGCGTCCATGGCGCTGATGTGCGCGATGAAGATGTCATCAGGATCCGTGGAGGAGCGACGGAGTTTGGCGTCGAAGTTGGTACCGCCGTCCTTGAAGCCGCCGTTGCGGATGATCTCCATCATGGCGATGGTGAGGTCGTACGGGTCCACGGGGAACTGGTCGGTATCCCAGCCGTTCTGGGCGTCGCCGCGGTTGGCGTCGATGGAACCCAGGAAGCCGTTGTCGACAGCCACGGTGAGCTCGTGCTCGAAGGTGTGGCCGGCCAGGGTGGCGTGGTTCACCTCGATGTTCACCTTGAAGTCCTTGTCAAGGCCGTTGGCGCGCAGGAAACCGATCACGGTCTCGGTGTCGACGTCGTACTGGTGCTTGGTCGGCTCCATCGGCTTCGGCTCGATGAGGAAGGTACCCTTGAATCCCTTGGCACGGGCATAGTCGCGGGCCGCGGTGAGCATCTTGGCCAGGTGGTCCTTCTCACGCTGCATCTGGGTGTTCAGCAGGGTGTAGTAGCCTTCACGGCCGCCCCAGAACACGTAAGCGGTGCCGCCCAGCTTGATGGTGGCGTCGATGGCGTTCTTGATCTGGAGGGCAGCACGGGCGACGATGTCGAACTGCGGGTTGGTGGCGGCGCCGTTCATATAGCGCTTGTTGCCGAACACGTTGGCGGTGCCCCAGAGGTTCTTGATGCCGGTCTCCTTCTGCTTCTCCACCAGGTAGTCGGTGATGTCCTTCATGCGGGCCTCGTACTCGGCGATGTCCTCGCAGTCCTCCACCAGGTCGATGTCATGGAAGCAATAATACTCGATACCCAGCTTCTGCATGATCTCGAAGCCGGCGTCCGCCTTGGCCTTGGCGCGGCAGTAAGGGCACTCGCCCTTGTCCCACTCATAGCTGCGGGTCTGGCCGCCGAAGGGGTCGCCGGAGGCCTGGCCCAGGGTGTGCCACCAGGCCATGGCGAACTTGAACCAATCCTTCATCTTCTTGCCGCAGACGACCTGCTCGGCATTGTAATAATGGAAAGCGAGGGGGTTCTTGGACTCCGGACCCTCGAATTTGATTTTCCCAATACCAGGGAAGTACTCTTTGTTTGCCATAATGTTAGTGTTGAATAATTATTTGAGTGAATTATTGAGTTCTTGCTTCCAGCGGCCGTAAGCGACCTCCAGCGGCTGCTTCCAGTCCGCCTCGGGCTCGATGACGTCCAGCCGTTCCAGGGTGGCGAACGCCTCGTCCGTGGACTTGTAGATGCCGGCTCCCAGCGCGGCGCCGCGGGCGGCGCCCAGGGAACCGTCGGTGTCGAACAGCTCTATGCGCGCGTCGCAGAGCGTGGCGAGGGTCGAGCGGAACAGCGGGCTCAGGAACATGTTCGCCTTGCCGGCGCGGATGACGTCCGGCTGCAGGCCCATGTCCTTCATGATGTCGATGCCGTAGCGGAAGGAGAAGGCGATGCCCTCCTGGACGGCGCGCAGGATGTGCGCCTTGCCGTGCCGGACCAGGTCCACGCCGACCAGCCGGGCGCCGGTAGTGCGGTTCGCCAGGACCCGCTCCGCGCCGTTGCCGAACGGCAGGACCAGCAGGCCGTCGGCGCCCACGGGAGCCGTGGCGGCCAGGTCGTTCATCTGCGGGTAGGAAAGTTCCGGGGTGATGTTGCGATGCGCCCAGGAATTCATGATGCCGGTGCCGTTGATGCAGAGCAGCACGCCCAGTCGCGGCTCGCCGACCGTAGCGGAAGTGACGTGCAGGAAGGTGTTCACGCGGGACTGCGGATCGGCTTTCGGCTGGTCCGTCACGCCGTACACCACGCCGCTGGTGCCGCCCGTTGCGGCGATCTCGCCCGGCTTCAGGACGTCCAGCGAGAACGCGTTGTTCGGCTGGTCGCCGGCGCGGTAGGAGACGGGCGTGCCGGCCGGGATGCCCAGTTCCTCCTGGATGGCGGGGGTAACGACGCCCTGCTCGCCGATGGCCTGCACCACCGGGCAGAACTTGTCGGACTCGATGCCGTAGTAGTCCGCCACGAAGTGGGCGCGGCGCATGTCGGCGAAATCCCAGAGGATGCCCTCGGACATGCCGGTGGCCGTGGTCGTGGCCTCGCCCGTGAGGCGGTAGGCGATGTAGTCGCCCGGCAGCATGAAGCGCCAGATCCTCGCGTAGTTATCCGGCTCGTTGCGCTTCACCCACGCCAGCTTGGAGGCCGTGAAGTTGCCGGGAGAGTTCAGCAGGTGCGTCATGCAGCGCTCGTAACCGATGGCCTGCAGCGCCTCGGCGCCGATGGCGACGGCGCGGGAGTCGCACCAGATGATGGCGTCGCGCACGGGCTTGCCGTCCTTGTCCAGGGCCACCAGGCCGTGCATCTGGTAGGAGATACCCACGGACTTCACCTGGGCCAGGTCAAAGCCGACCGCAGCCATCTCGCGGATGCCGTCACCCATATATTTCCACCAGGACTCCGGGTCCTGTTCCGCCCAGCCCTTGCGGACGGCCTTGATGGGCGCCTCGGACTTGGGGTTAGTGGATGAACAAACACATTTTCCGCTCTCGATGTCGAGCAGGGCGACCTTCACGGAGGAAGATCCGACGTCAATACCCAGTGAATACATTTTCAGTTTCTATTTAAGTACTCAAATATACGAATTATTTTACTATCTTTGCATCGACGTCGATATTTTTATCACGGCGCACGCAGGATTAGCACATCGGTAGTGCATTGGCTTCCCAAGCCAAGGAGGAGGGTTCGACTCCCTTATCCTGCTCCAGGGGTCCGGCCGTAGCGCCGGACTTGTTTTTTGTAGCATTTATGCCGCAGACAGACAAAATACGCGCCATGTTCGACGGGATCGCACCTGACTACGACCGCCTCAACCACCTGATGTCCCTCGGCGTGGACCGCAGCTGGCGGCGCCGCGCCCTGAAGGATATCGTCACTCCGGGACGCACGCAGTGCATCCTGGACATCGCCTGCGGCACGGGCGACTTCAGCCTCGCCGTCGCCCGCCGGATGCATCCGGACAGCCGCATCACCGGACTGGACCTCTCCGAAGGGATGCTCGCCGTCATGCGGCGGAAAGTGGAGGCGAAAGGCCTCGCGGAGCGGGTGTCCTGCCGGCAGGGCGACTGCGAGGCGCTCCCCTTCCCGGACGGCGGATTCGACGTGACCACCATCGCTTTCGGCATCCGGAATTTCGAACACCGCGAGGCCGCGCTCCGGGAGATCCTGCGCGTCCTCCGCCCCGGCGGCCGGCTCGTCATCCTGGAACTCTCCGTTCCCGAAAACCGCCTCCTTCGCGGGTGTTACAATCTGTATTTCAAGCACTTCGTCCCCTGGATCGGGGGGCTCATATCCGGCGATAGGGCCGCATACCGCTACCTGCCCGCCTCGGTCCTGGCCTTCCCGGGACGCCGGGAATGGACGGCGACGATGGCACGCTGCGGCTACGCGGATGTCCGCCACCGCGCCTTCACCTTCGGCCTCTGCCGGATGTATGTCGGGGAAAAACCGCTATAGCAGGGAACCCAGCCCGCCCAGCAGGGCGAACACGAAACTGCTGAGCACGAGCAGCGGCAGCATCGGGTCCAGCGCCCGGTCGCGCAGCGTCCACACCCCTTTCAGGTGCAGGAGGAACGCCGGCAGCGTCAGCACGTACAGGAAACGCCACGGGCGCACGGGCGGCAGCAGGCAGAAGGCCGTCATCAGGGCCCACCCCAGGGCGATCAGGACCGTCTGGTAGGTCCGCGCCCGCCGCTCTCCCAGCCGGAGCGCCACCGTCGTCCGCGTGGCCGCGTCCGATTTCATGTCCCGTATGTTGTTGACGTTCAGCACCGCCACGCTGAAGCAGCCGATAGCGGAGGCAGGCAGCAGGATGCGCCAGGACCATTCCAGGCCGGTAAGATAATACCCCCCGCACACCGTAGCGAGCCCGAAGAAAAGGAAGACGAAGATGTCCCCGAGCCCCCGGTAGCCGTAGGGGTTCCGGCCCAGCGTGTAATGCATCGCGGCCCAGACCGCGGCGGCGCCCAGGACGAGGAATGCGAGCGGCAGCGGGGCGAACACCGTCCCGAAGGCGCGCCACACCATCCCGAAACCGAACAGGCAGGACAGGCTGGCGAAAAAGCCGATCAGCCGCTTCATCTCCGGGACGGTCATCAGCCCGTCCTGGATGGAATAATGGATACCCTGCCGGTCGGAGCGGTCCGTACCGTGCAGGGTATCTCCCAGTTCATTGGAAAGGTTGGACAGGATCTGCAGGCAGACCGTCGTCAGCGCCAGCAGCAGGACCGTCAGCGGGCTGACGCTCCGCTCCCCCGCCGCCAGGAACACGCCCAGCGTGATCCCGGCGAGCGAAAGGGGCAGCGTGCGCAGACGCATCGAGCGCAGGCAGGCCTTTGCGTCCATTTTTTCCTAGTATCCGAAAATCTCTTCCAGGCTCACCTGCTGGACGGGACCGAGGGTGGACAGGAACTTGGTGTCCAGGTCCTTGATGTCGCCCAGGATGGCGTAGGTGTAGTTGCGGTCCTTGGCCCACTTCCGCTGGGTGGCCGCCACGTCGGCGAGCGAGGCGTTCTGCGCCTTCTCGAAGACGGCGCGGTCGGACGGCTCGGACAGGCCAAGACGGCGGCAGGCCAGGTAGCTGCGAAGCACGTCCATACCCGTCGTGCGCTGGGTGCGCAGGCGGCTGAGGAGCGCCTCCTTCGCCACGGCGAAGGCAGCCTCAGACTCCGGCATATCATTGATAATCTGGTCGAAAGCCTCGATGGCCTGGCGCATCTTGTCGTTCTGCGTGGCGATGAAAGCCATATAGGAATAAGTGTCGTCCTTGAACTGCGGCTCGGACAGGTCGGCCCAGGCGCTGTACGCCAGGCCGCGCGCCTCGCGCATCTCCTGGAAGACGATGGTGTTCATGCCGCCGCCGAAGTACTCGTTGTACAGGGCGACGTCGCCCGCGATCGCGGGATCGTACTTCTCCCCTCGGTCGGAGTACTGGATGTAGTAGAGCTGCGCGGCGTCGTACTGTGCCAGGACCACCCGGTCGGACGGGGTCAGCTGGTAGGTCGGATACTGCTCGGGCAGCATCTGAGCGCCTTCCGCCACATAATGGGCGCCGGCCAGGGCGTCCTTCACCTCGCTCTCGGACATCGGGCCGTAGTAGAGGATCTCGTGACCCAGGTTGAAAGCGTCACGCACCTTGGCGAGGAGTTCCTCGGAGGTCAGGGCCGTCAGCGCGGCGTCGCTCAGGGTCGTCGCCTTCACGAAGTCGGGACCGTAGAAAGCATAGCGCTGCAGGGCGCTGAAGCAGCTGCGCTGCGCCTTCTTGGCGTCGGCGCGGTCTTTCAGCATATCCGCCTTCAGGTTCGCGAGGATGGCCTCGTCGGGCACGGCGTTCTGCACCAGGTTCTCCACCAGGCGCACCGCCTCGGCCATATTCTCGGACAGGCCGCTGATGCGGATCGAGCTCTGCGTGGCACCGGCGCCGCCGCTGTAGCTGCACGCCAGGGCGTACATCCGGGAGGCCATCTGCTCCGCGCTCATGTCCGGGGTGCCCAGGTAGCTCAGGTAGTTCATCGCGAGGCCCAGGGCGGGATCCTGCTGGGTGCCGCGGTTGTAAACCATCTGCAGGTCAAAGACGTCGTTCAGTTCGTTCTTTTTATAGAGGACATCCGCGCCCTCGGCCAGGGCGAACTTGGACATGTCCCTGGAGAAGTCCACGAACACCGGCTCGATGGGCTTCACCACGCTGTTCTGGATCTCCGTCAGGAAGGCGCTGGTCTTGTCGCGGTTGGTCACGATCGGGGTGATCTTCGGGGCGGAGATCTTCTGCACGCTCGTGTCCTCGCCCTGGCGCTTGTACACCACGGCGTAGGCGCCGGCGCCCAGGTACTCGTTCGCGAAGGCGACCACATCCTCCTTGGTCACGGCGGCCAGGCGCTCGATGTCCTTGCAGGCGTCCTTCCAGGGAATGCCGTTGATGAAGGCGGTCACATAGTTCTGCGCACGGGAGCTGTTGTTCTCCAGCTGGCGCATCTTGTTCAGTTTGATGTTGTTGACCGTGGCGGCGAGCAGCGCCTCGTCGAAGTCGCCGCTGCGCAGTTTCGCCACCTCTTCCAGGATCAGGTCACGGACCTCCTCCAGGGTCTGGCCCTGCTTGGGGTTGCCCATGGCCAGGAAGTAACTGTAGTCCGCCATGGCCTCATAGCCGCCATAGACGAACATCGCCTTCTGGAGCTGGTTCACGTCCAGGTCCATCAGGCCGGCCTGGCCGTTGTACAGGACGGAACCCGCGATCTCCGCGACCGCGGCGGTCTTCAGGTCGGCCGGGGCGGGCAGGCGCCACGCCAGGGCCAGGTTCTCGGCCTCCAGGCCGTACACCTCGCGCACGATGGGCTCCGTGATGGGAGCTTCCGGCTCGAACTGCAGCTTGGGGATGTCCGGGTTGGGCTCCCAGTCGCCGAAATACTTCTCGATCGCGGCCACCATCTCCTTCGGATCGAAGTCGCCGGACACGCACACCGCGATGTTATTGGGCACGTAGTACACGTCGTGGTACTTCTTCACGTTGGTGATGGACGGGTTCTTCAGGTGCTCCTGGCTGCCCAGGGTGGTCTGCTGGCCGTACGGGTGGTGCGGGAAGAGGGCCTGGTCGATGGCCTCCCACAGCTTGCGGCTGTCCTGCGTGAGGGACATGTTCTTCTCCTCGTAGATGGTCTCCAGCTCCGTGTGGAAGCCCCGGATCACGCCGTGGCGGAAGCGGTCGGCCTGGATACGGGCCCAGTTGTCGATCTGGTTGGAGGGGATGTCCTCGGTATAGACGGTCTCGTCGGCGGAGGTCCAGGCATTGGTGCCGTCGGCGCCGATCACGGCCATCAGCTTGTCATATTCGTTGGGGATGGCGAGTTTGGAGGCCTCGTAGCTCACCGAGTCGATCCGGTGGTAGATGGCCTGGCGTTCCGCCTCGTCCGTGGTTCTGCGGTACTGCTCGAACAGCTGCTCGATCTCGTCGAGCATCGGCTTCTCCGCGGCATAGTCCACGGTACCGAACTGCTCCGTGCCCTTGAACATCAGGTGCTCGAAATAGTGCGCGAGGCCCGTAGTCTCGGAGGGGTCGTTCTTGCTGCCCACCTTCACGGCCATATAGGTCTGGATACGGGGCTGCTCCTTGTTCACGGACATAAAGATTTTCATTCCGTTGTCAAGGGTGTAGATCTGGGTCTTGAGCGCGTCGCCTTTGACGGTTTCGCAGCGCTTGCAGGAGGCTGCGGAAAACACCGTCAGGACGACGGCCGCAGCAGCAAGGATTCTCTTCATCATAATAAGTGTTACATTAACTAACCAAGGTCGCAAAAATACAAAAAAACAAAACGATTCCTTGCATATTTCCCAAAAACTCCATACTTTAGCATCGAAGTTTTTCATAGTTTAAGTTTAGGTTAAGTAACGGGCCAGTCGCAGGGATGCAACTGGCCCGTGAATCTTTTCACGGGCCGTTGCGTCCTCACCCCGTTATACCGGGGGGCGTTCCCCCCGGACCCCCTGCGTCGCTTCGCTCCGAAATCATATCCGGATGTCGTTTCCCGATTCATAGGACTTAAGCCTGTTATATCTGGCGCAGGTCAGCAGACAGGTTGCCCCTTAGTGATAGAAGTCGGCACCAGCCGACCGGCGCGGTCCCGGGACTTTTGGGAAGCAAAAGTCGGAAAGGGACTTGAGCGACGCAGGGGTATGGGGCGGCTTAGCCCCATTATGTGGTGCAGGGGCAAGCCTGCCTGCTGCCGGAGCCGTTTCGCAGAGCGGCGTGAAATACAAAGAAAAAGGAAATACGTTTTTCTTTCGACGGTTTTTATGATTCTTTGCGGGGTGGGACGGATTTATTGCCATCTTGCGGGCGGAACCAAAGCAAAATGCTATGAAAACGACTTTCCCCATCCTGGCGGCCCTCGCCGCCCTCCTGGTCCTCCCCGTCTCGTGCCAGGACCTCTTCCACAGCAACCGCACCGGCACCCTGCGCATCCGCCTGCAGGACGCCCGGCCGACCCCCACCCGCGCCGGCGGGCAGGACGTCGGCGAATTCCTGCTCACCGTCACCGACGCCTCCGGCGAAACCTGGTACGAAGGCGCTTTCTCGGACTCCCCGGACGAACTCACCGTCCCGGCCGGCAACTACACCGTCAGTGCCGTCTCGGCCGAGTTCGATGAACCGGCCTTCGACGCACCCCAGTGGGGCGACACGCAGGTCGTCTCAGTCCCCTCCGGCGGCAGCATCTCCGTACTCCTGGTCTGCCAGCAGCTCAACAGCGGGCTCCGGCTCGTCGTGGAGGGATCCTTCCGCGACGCCTTCCCGGACGGGCGGCTCTACCTCAAGTCCTTCGAAGGCCTCCTGGAGTACGGATATGACGAAGACCGGACCGCCTTCTTCCTTCCCGGGAAGATCACCGTCAGCCTGGACGACGACGGCTTCGTCCAGACCCTGTTCAGCCGCAACCTGGAAGAGCGGCAGATCCTCTCCGTGCGCCTGAGCGCCAACATCGACACGCGCTCCGGCGGCATCGACATCCAGGTGGACACCACGCGCGAATGGCTGTCGGAGAACTTCACCCTCGGCGGCTCCGGCGGCGGCGACATCGAGGAAGCCTACGACGTGGAAACCGCCCGCGCACACGCGGGAGAAAAAGGAGTCTGGGTCTGCGGCTACATCGTGGGCATCGCCACGAACACGGCCAAATTCGCCTTCGAGCCCCCGTTCAGCAAGAACACCAACCTGGTCCTGGGCAGCCGGACGTCCTCCACGGACAAGGAACACCTGCTGACGGTCGAACTCAGGGCCGGCGATATCCGGGACGCCCTCAACCTCCAGGACCATCCGGAGCTCGTCGGGGAAAAGGTTTATCTGAAAGGGGACCTCGTGTCCGCGTATTATGGAATACCCGGACTCAAGGCCCCCAATGATTATCAGTTCTGACTGCGCTAGATGCGCTTCAGGATCTCTTCGGTCTGTGCTTCGTAGCCCGGTTTGCGGAGCAGGGCGAACATGTTCTTCTTGTAAGCCTCCACGCCCGGCTGGTTGAACGGATTGATGCCGAGGACGTAGGCGCTGATACCGCAGGCGAACTCGAAGAAATAGAACAGCGCGCCCAGGCTCTCCTCGTCGAGGCGCTCCACGCTCACCTCCATCTGCGGCACGCCGCCGTCGATGTGGGCGAGCTTGGTGCCCAGCTGGGCCATCTTGTTGCAGTGCTCCACGCGCTGGCCGGCGAGGTAGTTCAGCTGGTCGAGGTTCTGGGCGTCGGAGCCGATCACGACCTCGCGGGAGGCGTTCTCCACCGTCACGGTGGTCTCGAACATCACGCGGTCGCCCTCCTGGATGAACTGCCCCATCGAATGGAGGTCGGTGGTGCACACCACGGAAGCCGGGTAGATGCCCTTGCCTTCCTTGCCCTCGGACTCGCCGTAGAGCTGCTTCCACCACTCGCCCAGATACTGCAGTTTCGGGTTGAAGGTCACGAGGATCTCCACCTTCTTGCCCAGGTCGGAGTACAGCAGGTTGCGCATGGCGGCGTACTGCACGGCCGGGTTGTCAGCCGACTTCACCAGCAGGGCCTCGCGCTCGGCGGCGGCGCCGCGGAGCATCGCGCGGATGTCGAAGCCGGCCAGTACGATCGGCAGGATGCCCACCGGCGTCAGGACGCTGTAGCGGCCGCCCACGTCGTCGGGCACCACGAAGGTCCGGTAACCCTCCTGCGTGGCAAGCGTCTTGAGGGCGCCCTTCCGGGCGTCGGTGATGGCGACGATGCGCCCGGCGGCCTCGGCCTTGCCGTAGGTCCGCTCGATGTATTCCTTGACGATGCGGAAGGCGACGGCCGGCTCGGTGGTGGTACCGGACTTCGAGATCACCACGCAGGCGGCGTTGCGCAGCTTCACCAGGTCCATCAGTTCGGCCAGGTAGTCCTCGGAGAGGTTGTTGCCGGCGAAGACGATCTGCGGTACGCCTTCCCGGCGGACGAAGCCGTGCGAAAGCGCCTCGATGGCGCAGCGGGCGCCCAGGTAGCTGCCGCCGATGCCGATCACGACCACGAGGTCAACGCCCTTCGCGTTCCACTCGTCCCGGATGGCCTCGCAGTCGGCCACCAGCGACTCGGGGATATCCGTCGGGAGGGTCTTCCAGCCCAGGAAATCGTTGCCGGCGCCGCTGCCGTCGAGGAGCGTGTCGTAGGCCGCCAGGGCCTTCACTACATATTTCTGATACTCTGCATCTTTTACAAAGGAGCTGCAGCCTCCTACATTGACCTTGACCATAATCGTATCGTTTTTTACTGTTATTCCGTAGTCTTGCAAAGTTAATAATAATTCCCGTGCTATAGCACTATCCTCAGCCACCAGGCGATCAGCCGGATGCGGCGGTCCAGGATGTCGTAGTCGAGGGTGTCGGGCGTGTCGGACGCCTTGTTGGTGTTCATCGTGATGCCCGAGGTGAACATCACGGCGGGGATGCCGGCCTCCAGGAACCAGCGCTGGTCGCTGACCTGGCGGTAGAAGATCCCGGTGAAGGCTTCGCTGCCGTAGTAGTCGAAGGAAATGTCGATGCCCGCGCGGGAAGCAGCGGATTCGAGGTTGAACCAGTACTCGCGTCCGCCCAGGGCCATAAGGTAGTTGGGGCGGTCCTTCCGGACGGGAGCGAGGGTGGAACCGAGGATGTCGAGGTTGACCATCAGCGAGACGGGCCAGACGCCGCGGTTGCGCTCCAGGAAGGCGCGGGAGCCGGCCAGGTCGGCGTTGTGGCCGTCGAAGGCCACGAAGACCAGGCCCGTCGAGCGCTTCCGGCCGTCGTTGAACTCCCGGGCCAGGGCGAGCAGGGCGGCCAGCCCGGAGGCGTTGGCGTCGGCCCCCGGATACAGCGTGCCGTCCAGCGTGCCCAGCCCGTCCAGATAGGCGCCGACGACGACATATTTGCTGAAACTGCCCGGGGTCACCGCCACGACGTTGCGGCCGATGCTGCCGTCCGCGACGAAAGACTGGACGCTCGTCTCCAAGCCGGCGTCGCGCAGCTGGCGGACCAGGTAGAAGGTGACCGCCTGAAGGCCCGGCGAGCCCATGGCGCGCCCGGCGCGGAGCGAATCGGCAAAGAATTCCACCTCCAGGCGCAGTTCTTCCGGACGCTCCCGTTCTCCGGCGGGGAGGGACAGCGGCAGGCAGGCAAGCAGAAAAAAGAGGAGGCGCTTCAATTCGGGTCCGATAATTGATTATCTTTGCAAAAGTAATGAAAAAGTTTCTCCTGGCCATCGTTTCGCTGCTGCTCGCCGCGAATTTCGCCGCCGCCCAGTACGACAAGGATGTCTTCATGTGGCGGGGGCGGCAGGCGCTCTCCGAGGGCAAGTACGCCCAGGCCATCGAGAACTTCAACATCCTCTCCCGGCTGGATTCCACCGACTACTGGAGCTTCTTTTTCCGCGGCATCGCCAAGTACAACCTCGGCGACCTGCGCGGGGCGCACACGGACTTCAATACCTCCGTCCGCCTTAACCCCGTGTTTACCAACGGCTTCCATTACCGGGCCATCACCGAGAGCCGCTTCGGCGACTACGACGCCGCCTTCCGCGATTTCGAGCGCGCGCTGGAACTGCGCCCCGGACAGACCGGCATCTATTTCTCCCGCGGCGTGGCGAACTTCCTCGCCCGGAAGTTCGACGAGGCCGTCGGGGACTTCGACTATTATATCAAGAAGGAACCGCGGGACCCCGCCGCCTTCCTCAACCGCGGCGCCTGCCACCTGTTCCTCGCCGACACGACGCGCGCCCTGGAGGACTACAACCACGCCATCCAGCTGGACCGCTTCGAGCCCGAGGGGTTCATCCGACGCGCCCGCGTCTATGCCTCGCAGAAACGCTATGACGAGGCCATCACGGACCTGGACCGTGCCATCGAACTGGACTCCACCAGCACCTTCGCCTATTTCAACCGCGCGCTCCTCTACTATGAGGTCAAGCGGTACAACGATGCGATGCAGGACCTGAACACGGTGCTCGAATACGAACCCGGCAACGCGCTCACCCTGTACAACCGCAGCCTGATCTACGCCCAGGTGGGCGCCTTCGAGCAGGCCCTCGAGGACATGGACCGGGTGATCAACATCAATCCCGGCAACGTGCTGGCGCACTACAACCGCGCGGCGATCTTCGTGGAGATGGGCCGCTGGATCGACGCGCTGGAGGACTACAACAAATCCATCGAACTGTATCCCGACTTCGCCAAGGCCTACCTCAACCGCTCCTACGTGGAGAACATGCTCGGGCGGACGCGGGAGTCGCGGGCGGATTACCGGACCGCCCAGCAGAAGGTGCAGGAATACCGCGCCCGCAGCGGCGAGACCTCCTTCGCCGACACCACCCGCCAATACAGCTCCCTGCTGGCGCTGGACGCGGATTTCGCCAAGAAGGACTTCGACAACGAACTCCTGCAGCACCGCGACATCGACATCCGCCTGCGGCCGCTGTACCGCTTCAGCCTGGCGCCCGCGCGGGAGGACCGCAGCGTCGCCCTGTCGCACCAGTACGAGAACGTGCTGATCGACCGCTTCATCGACGCGGCGCCGACGCCCATCACCCTGGGCAACACGCCCGCGACGGGCACGGACCAGTATCTGTTCACGGCAAACGCCGAGGAGTATTTCGTCAAGGGCCTGCAGGAACTGCAGCGCAAGCAGTTCAACTCCGCCCTGGGCTGGTTCGACAAGGCCGTTGATGCGGCCGAGGACGACGTGTCCCGCGACCGCTACGCCCGTTATTACAAGGCGTTCTACCTGATGAACCGGGGCGTGCTGAAGGCCGAGATGATCGACTTCATCGCTTCGCTCGAGGGCAACGTGCAGACCCTGTCGATGGATACCGACGGCACCACGCGCGCCCGGGTGAGCGACCGCGTGGCGCGGACCTACGACTATTCCGACGCCATCGCGGACATCCGCGAAGCCCTCGCCATCCTGCCGGACATCCCCTACCTGTACTTCGACCTGGGCAACCTCGAGTGCCTGTCGTCCCGCTTCGTCGAGGCGCTGGAGAACTACGACATGGCCATCAAGCTGCACCCCAACATGGGGGATGCGTATTTCAACCGCGGACTGGTACTTATCTATCTGAAAGACAAAGAGAAAGGCTGCATCGACCTGTCCCGGGCCGGCGAGCTGGGCGTCGCCGACTCCTACAGCGTCATCTCCAAATACTGCTCGGAGGATGAAAACAATTAGGTTCAAGTCCTTCTCTTCCGGCAGCTGCGGCAACTGTTATTTCCTGGGCATTTTCGACGAGGGCGGCTCCTGCGAATGCGGGGTGCTGGTGGACGCCGGGTTCAGCCCCCGCCGGCTGAAAAAGGAACTGGCGCGCGAGGGGCTGGGATTCGACGATTTCGCCGGGCTGCTGGTCACCCACGACCACAACGACCACATCCGTTCGCTGGGCTCCTACTGCAAGCACCTGCGCAAGCCGGTCTGGACGCCGCCGGAACTCGCCGGCGCCCTGTCGCGCCACTTCATCACCGGAGAATTCTACGGTCCCTGCCGGCGGCCGCTCGGACCCGGCTGGAACGAGATCGTGCCCGGACGCATCCGCGCGCACTATTTCGCCGTCCCGCACGACGCGTCGTTCACGTATGGCTACGCGCTGCTGCTGGACGGCCACAAGTTCGTGATCATGACCGACATCGGGGCGATGGTGCCGCAGGCACTGAGTTTCGCCCGGCAGGCCGACACGGTGGTCATCGAATCCAACTACGACCTGTACATGCTGCGCCACGGGCCCTACCCCAAGATCCTGCAGGACCGCATCTGCGGCGGGAACGGGCACCTGTCCAACGCGGAATGCGCGGAGGCCATCCGCGACTTCGTCCACCCCGGCCTGCGGAACATCTTCCTCTGCCACCTCAGCGAGCACAACAACACCCCGGAACTGGCTTACAAGACCTCCGCCGAGGTCTTGTCAGAATTCCAAGGCGAAAGGATCCCCCGCCTCTGCCCCCTGCCCCGGATGACCCCCTCCCCGCTGTTCGTCCTGTAGCCGGGCTGCATTCCGGAATTATTCTTATATTTGTAAGATGGTATGAAAGCATTCTGGAAGATACTGAAGCGATATGTCGCGCCTTATAAAGGCTACGTGGGCGGGTCGGTGGTCCTCAACATCCTGTCCGCCGTCTTCAACGTATTCTCCTTCTCGCTGCTCATCCCCATCCTCCAGATCCTCTTCAACATCGGCGAGACGCACTACGAATTCATCCCCTGGCACCGCGGGATGCCTTTCAACGAGATTTCCAACAACGCCTACTACTACGTCTCGCAATTCATCGCCGACTACGGCCAGAGCCGCGTCCTGCTGGCGCTCTGCCTCATCTTCATCGCGATCGTAGCCATCAAGGTGGCCTGCTATTTCGGCGCCGCCGCCGTGATGGTGCCCATCCGCACCGGCGTCGTGCGCGACCTGCGGATGGAGATCTACCGCAAGATCCTGTCCCTGCCCCTGGGCTTCTTCAGCCAGGAGCGCAAGGGCGACATCATCGCCCGCATCAGCGGCGACGTCCAGGAGGTGGAGACCTCCATCACCAGCACCATCGAGATGCTGATCAAGAACCCCATCCTGATCGTCATCTACCTGTTCGTGCTCTTCCGGATGTCCTGGCAGCTCACCCTGTTCGTGATCATTTTCGCCCCGCTGATGATCCTGGTCATCAGCGCCACCGGACGCCGCCTGAAGGCCGATTCCGCCGAGGCGCAGAAATACTGGAGCGACACGATGAGCCAGGTGGAGGAGACCCTCGGCGGGCTGCGCATCGTGAAGGCTTTCCGCGCCGAGCGGCGGATGGAGAGCCGTTTCGGGCAGGTCACCGAGTCCATGCGGCGCAAGAACAACCAGGTCGCCGTCCGCCAGGCGAGCGCCCACCCGGTCAGCGAGTTCCTCGGCTCCGCGATGATCGCCATCGTGCTCTGGTTCGGCGGCACCCTGATCCTGGGCGACCACGCCGTGATCGACGCTCCGTCCTTCATGGCCTACATGGCCATCCTCTATAGCATCATCCAGCCCATCAAGGACCTCTCGAAGGCCGCCTACGGCATTCCCAAGGGCCTCGCCTCGATGGAGCGCATCGACGTGATCCTCCAGGCGGAGAATCCCATCCGCGAAGCTGCGGAGCCCAAGCCCCTGGACGGTTTCCGGGAGAGCATCCGCTTCAACGGCGTCCGCTTCCGCTACGATGACGGCCGCGAGGTGCTGCACGGCATCGACTTGGAGATCCCGAAGGGAAAGACCGTCGCCATCGTGGGCGCGAGCGGCGCCGGCAAGTCCACCCTGGTGGACCTCATCCCCCGTTTCTACGACCCCGCGGAAGGCAGCATCACCATCGACGGGGTGGATATCCGCGACGTCCGCGTGAACGACCTGCGTGCCCTGATGGGCAACGTCAACCAGGACCCGATCCTGTTCAACGACAGCCTCTTCAACAACATCGCCTTCGGCAAGCAGGACGCCACGCAGGAAGAGGTCGAAGCCGCCGCCCGCATTGCCGGCGCCCACGAATTCATCCTCGAAAAGGAGGAGGGTTACCGGACCGGCATCGGCGACCGCGGCGTCAAGCTTTCCGGCGGACAGCGCCAGCGGATCAGCATCGCCCGCGCCATCCTCAAGAATCCGCCCATCCTCATCCTCGACGAAGCCACCGCCTCGCTCGACACCGAGTCCGAGCGCAGCGTGCAGGAGGCCCTCGAGAAACTGATGCAGAACCGCACCACCATCGCCATCGCGCACCGGCTCAGCACGATCCGCAACGCCGACGAGATCATCGTCCTGGACGAAGGACGGATCGTCGAGCGCGGCCGGCACGAAGAACTGCTCGCCCAGGGCGGGTATTACCGGAAACTCTACGACATGCAGGCGCTCTAGGCTTATGAAACAGAACCGGATACGCGCCAGGATCTTCCAGATCATCATGATCATCTACATCGCGGCCGTGGGATTCCTGTGCTTCGCCAACTTCCACCAGATGCCGAGCGTGCCGAAGTCTTTCCTGGGCATCGAGATGGACAAGATCGTGCATTTCTTCATGTTCTTCCCCTTCCCCATCCTGGCCTTCTTCGCCTATGACCGCCTCACCTATACGCCCTGGCAGGCGCTGGCGGCGCTGATCAGCATCAGCGCCATCGGCTGCGCCTTCGCCGGGATGACCGAGGTAGTCCAGGACTTCCTCCCTTACCGCGTGAAGGATTTCAACGACTTCGGCGCCGACTGCCTCGCCGTCGGCATCGCATCCGTGCTGGTTTTCATCATCGACGTATCCAAAATGAAAAAAGAATGACGCGCCGCCCCGCCCTCCTGACCGCCATCCTCCTGATTCTCGCCATCCTGCCCGCGAAGGGCCAGTCCGTCCCCCGCGCCCGCGACTTCCGCGTGGTGTGCGACACGCTTTCCGCCCGCCTGCAGCGGCGGACCACGGTGCGGCACCGGCTTTCCGTGACCAAGGTCGAAGCGTCCGGGAAGACCCTCGACCTCACCTTCAACGCCGACCTGTCCTACTACCCCTGGCACACGGCCGACGTAGAGTGGTTCAAGGGCCAGCTGGCCAAGGAATTCGAGAAGGTGACGAAGGACTACACGCCCGGCAAGGTCATCTCCAACCGCTACGAACTCGAAGAGCTCGCCACCCCCACGCTGCGCACCGACGGCCGGCCTTCCGACTACGCCTTCAAGACCGCGGACCCGCGCCAGGAGCATCCCCGCTTCATCGAGGAGGTGGGCGCGCGCAGCTTCCCCCGGGGCCTGTCCGACCGCTACATCGCCCTCTGGCAGAGCCACGGGCGCTATTATGACGAGGAGCAGGACCTCTGGACCTGGCAGCGTGCCACCCTGCACCGCACCGTCGAGGACATGTTCACCCCGACCTTCGTGCTCCCGCTGCTGATCCCGATGCTCGAGAACGCCGGCGCCTACGTGATGACGCCGCGCGAGCGGGACATCCAGTGGCGCGAGGTCATCTGCGACAACGACCGCAGTTTCGAGGGCCCGCGCGAGGGGCAGGTCCGCCACCGCGGACGCTACACCGAGCGGGGCGTCTGGACCGACGCCGGCGAAGGTTTCGCCGACGCCAAGGCCACCTACACCTTCTCCGACAACCCCTTCCGGCTCGGCACGGCGCGCCAGGCCGCCTGCAGCCCGGACGAGGCGAGCGCCAGCGCCGTCTGGACGCCCGTCATCGAGCAGCGCGGCTCCTACGCCGTCTATATCTCCTACAAGACCCTTCCGAAGAGCACCCGTGCGGCGCACTACACCGTCCACCACCTCGGCGGACAGACGGAATTCGCCGTCAACCAGCGGCGCGGCGGCGGCACCTGGATCTACCTGGGCACCTTCGACTTCGCCGAAGGCAGCGAGGGCCGCATCGTGCTGGACAACCGCGGCGCGGAGGGGCAGGTCGTCACGGCGGACGCCGTCAAGGTCGGCGGCGGGATGGGCAAGCTCCAGCGCGGCGGAAAGACCTCCGGGATGCCCGCCTTCGCCGAGGGGGCCCATTACTGGATGCAGTGGGCCGGCGTGGACAGTACCCTCACCCGTGGCTGGGACACCGACTACACCTGCGATTACGCTTCCCGCGGCGCCTGGACCACGATGATGAAGGAGCAGAAGAACATCCCCTTCGACCTCGCCCTCGCCTTCCACACCGACGCCGGCGTGACGCCGAACGACAGCA